>Ga0302221_10000017_pt1 | contig 223076 bp, 185 predicted proteins | sample II_Palsa_E2_1_FD_193517 | JGI IMG/M metagenome (GOLD analysis project Ga0302221, IMG submission 193517) | Peat permafrost microbial communities from Stordalen Mire near Abisko, Sweden - II_Palsa_E2_1 | ecosystem: Environmental > Terrestrial > Soil > Palsa > Peat permafrost | place: Sweden... | reverse complement strand
TTGACCAGGCTATATTATCCGGAGATGATTGCCACTGATATACAAAATTCCCATCGCCACCAACAGGTGATCCAGTACTCGTGAGTGGCGCCGGAACGGCGCCGCCACAAATGGTCTGGTTGGCAGCAATTGTTCCAGCGGTAAGGGAATTAGAATATAGACTTACGGTTATAGTGTCGGAATTAGCAGTATTTCCACAGGCATCTGTTGCCATTCTGGTGAAACTGGTGTTGGAAGTAATGGGCGAACCTGCTGCATAGGTAGTACTAGTTGCCCCTGAAATGGGTGTCCATGGACCTGATGGGGCAGGAGCAGATAGCCATTGATAGGAAACATAGCAGGTACTGACTGCGGCAGTAATGCTGGTAAACGCTGCGGGGATAGAATTATAACAAATGGTTTGATTGGTTCCAATTGTTCCAGGCGTTAGCGAAGTGGCTGGGGCAACTGGGACAAAAGTCAACTCACCAATGGATGCGCCATTAAATTGTCTCCAACGGAATTCTATATAATCTGAAGCACCTAGATTGCCCGTCCATACATTATTATTTGCTGTACAACAGCCGACTTGAGAAAATACAAGTACGCCATCCACATACAGGTACACATCATCATCGTGGTCGGGTATATTCAAAGTATAAGTACCCGGTGTAAAATTGGTTTGGCGGTAACTCACCCAATCATTAACGTGATCCACTGTACATCCCTGGTAACCGGATGCATCTGAAGGAGACCCTGTATTTGTGTTCCAGCGATTGGCAGAATTGAAAGAAAGTAACGGTTCTGTATAATAACCCAGGTATAGCGCTGAGGAAAAAGCGTTTCCATTGGCATCATAACAATAAACATTCCAAACACCATTCCCATAAGTAGCAGGATTTCCAATGGCTCCGCCGCCGTATATGAAACTCACCGGTGCAGTGATGGCAGTATCCCCGCATACATCGATTGCTACCCTTTCGTATTCTATATTTCCAGTAGGGGGTACTGATGCGGTATATGTCAGACCCGTGGCGCCGCTGATGGTTGTCCAGGTGGTACCTCCGTTAACTGATGATTGCCAGGAATAATTTGGATAACAACCACCGGAAGCCGCTGTCACATTGGTAATTACCGGGACGTCTCCTGGACAGAAGTTTGGATTGCTTGCAAGTATTGAACCTGCTACCAGGGGAGTCTGCGTTACAAGGGTAAAGCGTAAACCAGTATTCCCAGGACCGCCATAATTCCCCCAACGGACTTCGATCTGATCGGTGGGACCTAAATTGCCCGTCCAAATATTGTTTTGAACAGTTGGAAAAGTTAGACTGGATACAAGTGTTCCATCAATATAAACCTGCGTGAAGTCATCATCAAGCGTGACATCAATCTGATATAATCCAGCAGTAAATCCAGTCCGCTTCATGCTTGTGGAGTAATAGGTATTTACCAATTGACAACCTTGGTACCCTGATGCGTCGGATGGAGGAGAAGTCGGTGGATATCGGTTAGGAGTCTGGAATGTCAGATTGGGCTCAGTATAGTATCCAGCATAAATCGAAAAATTTATATCCTGATAGCAATACACATTCCATACATTGTTTCCAAAAACCGTGGGATTACCTGGTGCACTGTTATTCATGTAAATGGTATCCGGAACTGAAGTTGCCGAATCGCCACATACGTCATAGACAACCTGCTCATATAGCGTTTGGCTGTAAATACTGTTCGTTATAGTATAGTTTGCTGCGTTGGCTCCGGAAATAGAAATCCATGAAACTCCGTTGTTTACAGAATAATTCCACTGATAGCCTTTGACATAACAACCTCCAGAAGGCAATACCGATTGAGTCAATGCTGTCGGAGGTACATTACCCATACAAATAGTCTGACTGGGTGTAATGGTCGCAGCTACCAACGGGGTGGGGGTAACAGCGGTAAAGTTCATCCCCACGATGGATGGTCCGTTGAATTGCTGCCATCTTATTTCAACCTGGTCTGTGGCTCCAAGAGGACCTGTCCAGATATTACTTACTACTGTTGGCGGGTTGATACAACAGCCATGAGTGTAAACCTGAACACCATTGATGAACAACCATACATTGTCGTCGACGCCGGTCAGATCAATCTGGTAATCTGCAGGCGTAAAGTTTGTTCGCTTCATGCTAGCAGAAAAATTGGTAGGAGATATTAAACATCCCTGATAACCTGAAGCGGAAGAAGGACTTTGGCCCGTAGTATAGCGAGAAGTAGAAATAAATGAAAGCGATGGTTCGGTATAATAGCCTGCGTAAGTGGTAAATGCATTATCGGAATAAGCATAAACATTCCACACGTTATTTCCGAAAACCGCCGGATTACCTGGCGGTACCACATTAACTGTAACTTTAACCGGAGCGGTGGCAGCTGAGTTGTGACAAGCGTCTGTTGTGACACGCTGGTACCAGGTAGTTTGCGTAAGGGCAGCACCCACGGTATAGGTCAGTGCTGTCGCGCCTGAAATATTTGTCCAGGTGACACTGTCAATGGAACTCTGCCATTGGTATCCGTTAATTATAGCGCATCCACTGGTTGGTGTGGTTAGATTAGTGAAACCGTTGGCCGGGGTCTGTCCATAGCAAACCGACTGGCTACCACTGATTGCACCGGGGTTCAAAGCAGCCGGAGTAACAGGCGTGAAATTCACTCCCACAATTGAGGGGCCGGCATTTTGAGACCATCTCACCTCCAAAGAGTCAGTCCAACCTAAATACCCGGTCCAAATATTGGATACTACCACTGGGGGGTTGATGCAACATCCATGCGTGTACACTTGCACACCATTAATAAAAAGCCACATATTATCGTCTACACCGGTAAGGTCGAGTTGATAATCGCCTGCAGTAAAATTTGTCCTTTTGAACCTAACGGAAAAATTGGTAGGTTGAATTAAACATCCTGTATACCCTGGGGCAGAAGACGGACTCTGCGCTGTGGTGATCCAGTTGGTGGAAATAAAAGAATAAGGTGAATTGGAAACAAAGTCCCCCACATAATTGGTGAATGCGTTGTCAGAATAACAGTAAGCATACCAAAGATTGGGTCCAAAATTTGTTGGATTTCCTGGAGGTGAATTTGTTACATAAATCTGAATAGCTACTGCAGTGTCCACACAACCACCCGAATTGACTATCCTGCGGTACCAAGTTGTTTGGGCCAAAGAACCTGGCGCATAGTTAATGGCGGTAGACGCACCGGTCGCATTCGAAAACCCTGCGACGGCCGAAGTGATACTACTAAGCCATTGATAAGTATACGCCCCCGAGCCACCCGTCGGAGTGCTTCCGGTTAGACCAAGGGGAGTTTGCCCACCGCAAATTGATTGATTTGACGTTATAAGATCATTTGTAATAACTGGGGTCACGGTAATCTTAACTGATGCACTGATATCAGTACACCCCCCTGAAGTGACAATCCTATCGAAATATGTCGTTGCAGTTAGAGCACCAGGTGCATAATTTATGGATGTTGCTCCTGAAATTGCAGTCCAGGTAACATTGTCCGGTGATGACTGCCATTGATAGGCATAGGTTCCGTTCCCACCGGTAGGGGCGCCGCCCGTCAGGGAAGCAGGCGCTGTATTTACGCAAATTGTCTGGACAGCGGTTACTGTATTGGAAGCATGAACTATTATTGGTGTTACTGTGATCTGAATGGAAGCTGCAGTGTCCGTAAAGATCCCTGATACTACATACCGCCTATACCACTTGGTTGCGGCAAGCGCAGCTGGTGAATAACCCTGGGCAGTGGCTCCGCCTATATTGGCAAAACCACTAGTTCCGGAAACAACACTGCTTTGCCATTGATACAGATAAGTTCCAATTCCGCCTGTAGGGACAGTACCTGTTAAGGCTGCTGGGATTGTGCCACTGCAAATAGTTTGAGCTGCATAGATCGTATCATTCCCGATAGGGCCCAATGCGGTCATTATTCCGCTATTCAATTCTAAATTCTGAGAATATAGTGTTCGATCAGATTCATTTGAATGAAGGCCGTAAGAAAAGAAGTTAGAAGCGCTGGCAAAAATTTGAAAAGATGAGTTTGGCTTTTGTTGAATGTCAGGATCGACAAAGCCTCCAAGGTTATTATCCAGGGACTGGGATTTCACAGCCGTCAATGACGACAATAGAACAATGGCTAATAGGGCTATAGGGTAGCGTTTCAACATAGGTATTGTGACATAGGGTCGATTTACTTAACCGTTTTAAAAACAAGACGGTCAAAGAGGCTCAACAAATGGAATTAAAGCAATTGTTAAACCATCTTTATAAAGACTTAATTAGTAAGTCACTACTAATGAATTACAAATCAAATTATTCCGGAACTGGGAATATTTTCTAATAAATAGAAATAAAGAGGATTCCTAGGGATACGACAGCAGTGATATATCTTAAGCGATAGGAAAAATCACGAAACTAAGAGTATATACTAGGCTGTTACTAAGTGTAATAACTTATTTTGAAGCAAAATATTGCTTTCAGGGGGGTATTTATGAGGCTAACTTAGCTTTTTATCCATGGCTGCAAAGAAACTATCGCTGTAACTAACTCCGATAGGGATCTCCCTCTCTAAGATCTTAATTTTGCTTTTGCTGATATTTTCTATTTTTCCGACCGGAACTATGTAGGAACGGTGAACCCTGAGAAATTCTTTGGGGGGTAATTTTTGGGAAATTGTTTTCAGGGTCATCAAGGTGAGGATAGATTTCTGGGGTAGATGAATTTTTATATAATCATCCAATCCTTCGATATACAAAATATCTTTCAGGTTTACTTTAACCATCTGATAATCAGATTTTACGAAAATATATCCTTCTTGTAACTCCTGATTATTAATATAATCGATATACTCTTTTGCCTTGTAAACAGATTTGAGAAAACGGTCATACTCTATAGGTTTAAGTAAATAATCAATCGCATCTACATTAAATCCTTCCACAGCATATTCACTGAAAGCAGTTGTGAAAATGACAGCTACGTCCTTTGAATTAATGGATTTGGAGAATTCGATACCATTGATATCCGGCATTTGAATGTCGAGAAAAATAATATCAATGGGAGTAGATTCCATCATTTTTTTTGCTTCGAATGGATCGGTATAACTTCCCTTTAACTCAAGGAAATAGATTTTTGCAATGTATTTCTTAAGCAATTCAATGGCCAGGGGCTCATCATCGATGACAATGCAACTTAACATTACAAATGAATTTTAAGGTTTACGAAAAAATTGGTTTCAGAACTGGATGTTTCAAGTACGTAACGATTGTGGTACATCAAGTCCAGCCTTCTCCTGGTATTGTTAATACCTATGCCCGTATTATTGGCGGACTTGATTGATGAGCCGGAGTGCTTATCATTTTTTACTTCGAGTTGCACCATTGATTCTTCAATCTTTAGGAGGATCAGTATTGGGGAATATGCTCTTGTACTTACGCCATATTTAAATGCATTTTCAATGAAAGGCAGAAATAATAAGGGTGAAATTTGCTTGCCGAATGCGTCACCCTCCACAATAAAATCAACGGTAGTCTTATCTGTGATCCGGATTTTTTGCAATTCAATATAATGAGTAGTAAATTCTATCTCCTTTTCGAGCGGGACGAGATCATTTTTAGCTTCATTGAGCACATAGCGCATAATACTTGAAAGCTTCATCACCGCAGCCGCTGTATTTTCAGAGCGGTCAGCGGCCATGGAATATATATTATTCAAAGTATTGAATAAAAAATGCGGGTTGATCTGGGCCTTGAGAAATGATAATTCGGTTTGCAACTTTTCATGTTCTATCTCTTTATTTCTTCTTTCAGTCTGAAGCCACTGATTTATCACTTTGATCCCGGTGCTAAAAATAAAAACGAGTAAGAATATGGCGATTGATCCCGGAGATAAAATGGGAGGACGCAAATTACGGAGTCTTGCCGGAGGAGGCATCGAAGTGGCAAATCGCTGGATATCGCCGAAAAAGTACTGATAAATTCTAGGAAACATTCCAAAGAAAATGAGCAGACCAAAAATGATTAGTGTATAGCTGATGGTCTTTTTTTTCAAGAGTAAATTTGGAATGAGCAGGTTTGAATTGAGGTAATAAAAGGCAATAAAGCTTGCATTGCTCAATACAAAATAGAGTGAAAAAGTCTGCTCGGGGACCAATGACGCATCTTTAGGCCTGGCGTAAAAAAAAATGGGGAGCATTAAAAAGCAGGCCCAGGCAGCTATATGAATGATAATTTGAACGTATATTTTCTTCAATGGCCACTGTAATTAGGTTACTGGAATAATACGTGATGGGTACTGGTCCTCTCAAAATTAGCATACTTCCTGAAGAGCCTGTTTGCCAATTCCTTTGAGCGGATCGGCCCATACCCTAAACCCATCTTAGTCCGCTTCAAAACTATAATGCCTTCAGCGGCAACTAAAAGATATTAGACGAATGCAAGGATAAAGTCGGCGAATCAATGGGTATCAATATAGCTCAGATATGAGAAAAGCCTTCAGAAGCCCTGAAGCAGGAAAGCTTTAGTAAATAAATCCGATATTATAGTTATTATTTATATTAAATTTTATTTAAATCTTGATACATTTTAGATGATTTATTCCTAATTTCGTTATATATCAAAATTAACTATTATGAGAAGAATGTTCTTGTTTCTAGGATTATGTCTTTGCTGCTATATATTATCTGCCCAGCAATTGATTACGGGTAGGATTATCGACTCAAAATCTGGGGTTCCACTATCAGGCGCAACAATTACAGTAAAATCCTCGAAAAAGGGAACATTTACCAGTAGCGATGGTGTCTTTAAGGTAATGGCCAATCCGAATGATGTCTTGGAAATAACCAGCGTTGGGTTCAAATCCCAATCCTTCAGCTTGAAAGGAGTTGCCGACGTGGTGATATCCCTAGAAGCCTCCTCGGCCGAACTCTCAGAAGTTGTTTTTGTCGGAAACCGGGGGGTACCGCGGTCAAAAACAGAATCTCCGGTCCCTGTAGATGTGATTAAGGTTAACCAAATTGGTGAATCCACGGCAAAACCAGACCTGATGTCTCAGTTGAACATGGCCGTTCCGGCTTTTAACTACAATAAACAAAGTGGCGCAGATGGCGCAGATGCTATTGATTTGGCAAGCTTAAGAGGACTTGGACCAGATCAAACACTGGTTTTAATTAATGGAAAACGGCAACATCAGACAGCCTATGTGGCTACGTCCGGTACCCGTGGGAGGGGCAATTCTGGTACAGATTTAAATGGCATCCCCGAATCAGCTATAGATCGAATAGAGGTTTTGCGCGATGGGGCGGCGGCACAATACGGATCTGATGCGATTGCTGGAGTAATTAATATCATATTGAAAAGAGATGTGAACAAGCTTAGCGTAATCACCGGGATTAGCGGCTATGATGACCATAAATACAACTCGTTAAATAATATGGATCCAAGCCAGTATTATACCGGAAGCCAAATTGATGGAAAAGCATTCAGTATTGGATTAGATTACGGTCTTAGGATTGGTAAACAAAACGGGTTCATCAATTTTGCTGGCAATTTTTTGACCCAAGGCAAGACATTCCGCCAGGTTCCGGATACCAACATCACTACCAACCTGTCAAAAGCTTTGCCTGTAGACGCCATTAGGCGTGCTTTTGGGAATGGTGCGGTAACTTCCGGCGGCGGGATGGTTAATTCTGAAATACCGATTGCAGGCACCAGAACTTCTTTTTATTTCTTTGGTGGCTATAACCGCAAGCATTCAAATGTGTATGCGTATACGAGAAATTTTTCTAATAATAATTTTTTTGGTTATGCCGGGCCTCAAAAGACACCAACGGATCTGAATGGTAATTTGATTTATGTACCGAGCATCATGCGGATTTTTGATCCAACACCCGGACAAATTGATACATTGAATGAGTATTTTGATCCCCAGGAAGACGTGTATATTACAGATGCCTCATTTGCTGCAGGGTTTAAGGGAACCATTGGAAGAGGGTGGGATTGGGACATAAGCAATGTAATAGGTTCAAACGATTTCCATTATTTTGGCAACAAAACTTTTAATGCCTCTTTACCTGTTAACGAAGTAGCGTCACTGACCAGATTTGATGACGGAGGTTTTAAGCTGCTCCAAAATACAACGGATCTGGATGTCAGCAGGCATTTTCCAAATGCTGCTAAAGGACTTACATTGAGTTTCGGAGCAGAGTTTCGGTATGAAAATTATCAGATTTATGCAGGGGAGTACAATTCATATGCTGATGTGGATACCGCCGCAAGATTTTACCCCAGCACCGGTGCAACCGAGCCGCCTGCCTCTGGTTCCCAAGGCTATCCAGGGTACCAGCCTTCCGATGCGGTAAATGCAAGCCGCACGAATGTTGGCGGTTATGTAGAAGCACAATTGGATGTTACAGATCGATGGTTGGTGGATGGGGCGGCAAGATTTGAAAACTATTCAGATTTTGGATTCGTCAATACATATAAATTTGCTACACGTTATAAGGTCACAGATAATTTTAATCTCCGTGGTTCTGTGAGTACTGGATTCCGTGCACCGTCGTTGGCGCAGATTCATTTCAGTAACACCAATACCACTGTCGAGAACGGCAACCTTGTCTACACTAAATATGTACCTAATACCAGCCCTATTGCTAAAGCTGCAGGGATTCCAAGCCTGACGCAGGAAACCTCCCTGAATAGCACTATTGGATTTACGTGGAAACCTGTTCATAATTTTTCAATTACCGTGGATGGATACATCGTGCAAATCAAAAACCGGATTGTGTTGACAGGTCAATTTGGATCTGATGTTGAGGCAATCGCTCCGTACCTTCAGCAATATAACGTGTCACAGGTTCAATTTTTCGCAAATGCTGTAAATACCACGAATACTGGACTTGATCTGGTATTGGATTATACCAAAAGAATAAGCCACAATTCCAATCTTAGGATTTTGTTTGCAGGGAATCTTCAGAATATTAATATTGATAAGATCTCGATTCCGCCCGCTCTGAATGATTCCTATCTTCACCAGCAATCATTCTATAGTACGCGGGAGCAATATTTCTTGAGGGCATCTGCGCCGCATTCAAAATTTGCCTTTACACTTGAATACTCAGTTAACCAGTTTGCGATTGGAACACATATCACCTATTATGGACAGTTGACTACCCAGGGTTTTGGTTATTCAAGCGTGCCCGGAGCACCCGCTGGTGGACCAGGAGGAGCAGGTATTTCTGACCAGGGTCTGGGTTACGACCCCTATGTTACCACAGATGATGGCAAATCAGTTGTTCCTGAAGATTTCGTCTTTCATGGCAAGGCAACAACAGATATCTATGCCTCTTATAAATTCTCAAAACACCTGACCTGGTATGTGGGCGTGGATAACATTTTCAATGTACATCCGGACGAATCTGTTGTGCAGAATGCTAGACTCGCTTCAGCTGATGATAGTGAGTCCGGCGGCCCCTTTGATTCCGTACAGATGGGATTTGACGGGATTCGATTGTTCACCAAACTGGCGATCAATTTTTAATATTTAATGAAAATGGATCTGATATTCGTAATCCGTTGATTACGAGTTATTGTTTTGTCATTTGAAAAATGGATCTTAAATTTTTCATTGAAAATTATGAAATACAAGAAAAATTCTCATTCTTTGTTGTCGATCTATCCCTATCCACCTGATTAACCTGTTCCTGCAGGTTTTTTTATTTTTTATACTGCCCGGACCCAATTTCCAATTCAAGTCCCTTTCTCCTTCGAAGACCTTCCCAGATGTAAACTTGAATAATACCCTTATTATGAAACTTTCGATCCGTACCGTACTACTGTTGGCTTTTACCTTTTTTCTACATTTCACCTTATTTGCTAGAACTTTTTCCGCCAAGCCATTCAGTGCATTGCCTGCTAGTCTTTATAACAGCGTCAGAAAGGTGGATGACCATATGAAGCATCCCAAGCATTCAACTTACAGCAATTCCGTAGTGAAAATATGCAGTTGCCAGATTATGAATTTACAGTCGAACAATTATAATAATAGAGATATAGCTGTATTTGCCGAGCGTTCCAGTAAAGGCGATCTACCCTCAGATATTGGTATTGCCAAAAAGACAATCGAGAAAGAGAAAAAACATATGAAAATGCTATTTTACGACAAATTAATTGTTGTCGATCGAATCTCGGAGGCCACAGATTGCAGAAGCCTGTACGTAAAATTAAAGATGAAGAATAACTTATTGGTTATTTATGATATCCTCGATGCAGATGGAAGCAAATAATTCCGCCTTCAGAAATAAAGAGGCTAATACTGTTCCTGATCATTAGGAAAATCTTTCTCCTTCACATCTTTGATATATTGTTTAACCGCCCCCGTAATCTGTTCGTGCAAGCGGAGATACTGTCGAAGGAATCGTGGTTTAAATGCAGTATTAATTCCGAGCAGATCGTGCATGACAAGTACTTGTCCATCACAATACCTGCCTGCACCGATACCGATAGTTGGAATTTGAAGACTGGCTGACACCTCCTTAGCCAATTGGGCAGGTATCTTTTCCAGGACTATAGCAAAACAGCCTGCTTCTTCAAGAAGCTTGGCATCACGTTTTAATTTTTCAGCTTCTGCATCTTCTTTAGCCCGCACTGTATATGTGCCGAATTTATAGATGGATTGGGGCGTTAAGCCCAAATGCCCCATTACAGGTACACCGGCAGCGATTATCCTTTTTACCGACTCCAGTATCTCTTCGCCGCCTTCCAATTTTACCGCATGAGCTCCGGTTTCTTTCATAATCCGGAATGTTGAAAATACTGCCTCCTTTGAATTTGATTGGTAAGAGCCGAACGGCAGGTCGACTACTACAAGACAGCGATCCACACCGCGTATAACTGATGAAGCATGATAGATCATTTGATCGAGAGTAATGGGTAAAGTAGTCTCATGGCCGGCCATGACATTTGACGCCGAATCACCAACAAGAATAACGTCAATCCCGGCTGCATCAAACAAGCTTGCAAAGGAGAAATCATATGCAGTAATCATGGAAATCTTTTCTCCGCTTGCTTTCATTTTTTGAAGCGTATGCGTGGTTATTTTTTTGATTTCTGCAGGTATCGAAGATGACATGTCGTTCATTTTTAGAATTACTTGAAAAAACAAGGTCTGTTCAAATGCTGATTTCTTTGCTCTTCAACTCTGCATAAAGATGTTGGATAAGGCCATCAACAAGGCCTATTTTTGGAACATAGATCTCAAAAGCATTTGCCCAGCGCATAACGTTAATATAGATCTGCAATGCAGGAACAATAACGTCTGCCCTGTCCTCCCTGAATCTATACAGCCGTATGCGTTCCTCTACTGAAAAACTGCTGAGTTCTTTATAATAATCTTTTAATAATTCAAGCTGCAGAGGTTTACCGTCTTTGCGTTTCGAGATGGAGAACACTTTATTGATATTTCCACCGGATCCTATTGCAACGATATCATTGTCATGGCCCTTTGTCTCTTTCTTAATAAAATCTTTCATCTCATTCCAAAGCTTTTCTTCTACTTGTTTCTTCAGTAAACGGATGGTACCAATATTAAAAGATTCTTTGAACACAAGCTTATTCTCAGCAAAAAATGTCAATTCTGTACTTCCACCACCCACATCTATGTATAGATAGGCATGCTCTTTATCTAAATTCTCAGCAATATGGTTTTCATAGATCAGGGAGGCTTCATCCCCACCGGTAATTACCTCGATATGGATGCCTGTTTCCTCCTCCACCTGATCAAGAATGGCTTGGGCATTGGTGGCATCCCGCATGGCAGAAGTGGCGGCTGCCTTCAAGTATTGGACACCATGGGCTTCCATCAAGAATTTATAGGCTTTTACCGTGCTTAAGATCATGTCCTTTTTGCCTGGTGAGATTTCTTTAAGTTCAAAGACGTCAAAACCAAGGCGTAGTGGGACCCGTATGAGATTTAGTTTATTGAATTCAGGTTTTCCGTCATTGATAACAACGTCTGAAATAAGCAGACGCGCCGCATTGCTTCCGATGTCAATTGCTGCCAGTCTCATGTATTGCGCCGTGTTTTCAAGTTGCAGAAATTACTTCACTGTTAACTTCCTTAATTGAGGGGTAAGCGGTTTCTGCGTTCCTGATGTTTTTTTGAAAGAGGTAATTATAAATTTCAATTTGTGACCTTATTTTCCTTTTTTCGTGATCGCGTTTATATTTATTGCTTAATTCGTTATCGAGCCATCTCGCCTTTACGTTATCCGATAATTGGATGTTGAGGATATCTCTTAATTCTTTGCTGATCACCTCATCCATCACTGGCCAAGTGACTTCTACCCGATGATCCAGGTTCCGCACCATCCAGTCAGCCGAAGATAGGTAAACTTTTTCTTTGCCGTCATTGTGAAAAATAAATACCCTGGCGTGTTCCAGGTATTCATCTAAGATGCTGATCGCGGTCACCGGATGTACAAACTTTTTATTTTCTGAAAACATGCAGAATATGCCACGGACGATAAGTTTAATGACCACCCCGGCCCTCGCGGCATTATATAATGCATAGATGAGTTCCTCATCGGAAAATGAATTCATTTTTAAGATGATGGAAGCCGGTCTTTTGGATTTTGCATTCTTAATTTCTTTATTGATCATTTTCAATAATTCTTTCCGTAAACTTGTAGGGCACGGTATCAGTGTCTTGCACCCCTTTAATGGAGAAACGCCATCCTTCCATTTTTCCAAATAATTAAATATCCGGTTCACATCTGCCATTATATTTCTGTTTGATGTCAAAAGGCAATGATCACCGTAAAACCTGGCTGTGCTTTCATTTAGATTTCCAGTACTGACAAAGCCATAATGAATGGTCCGGTTATTGATTCTTTTTTTGATAAGGCAGATTTTAGCATGGACTTTCATATTCGGAATGCTGATCAATACCTTAACTCCTTCTTCTTCCAATCTTTCCTTCCATTCCATGTTTGCTTCTTCTTCGAAACGGGCCCTAAGCTCCACCATGGCGGTGACTTGCTTCCCATTCCTGACTGCATTGATTAATGCATTAATAAGTTTTGAATGAGGAGCTAACCGGTAGCATGTAATCTTTATTTCAATAACATTCGGGTCGATAGCTGCCTCCCTGAGCATGTCAATCACTGGATTAAATGAATGGTAAGGGAAATGAAGCATGATGTCCTGTTCCAGCATCACATCTGTGACCCGGGAACTCTTGAGCAGCAGCGGATGCATGAATGCCTTTTTTCTTTGACCTTTCTTGGGGAACACATCGGGGAAATCGATAAAATGCCTGAAATTATGGATCCTCCCTCCAGGGATGAGGTTTCCCTTCTTAACCAAATTAAGTCTTTTAATAAGGTATTGTAAAAGGCCTTCGTCCATTTCCTTGTCGTAGACGAATCTTACGGGTCGGCCTTTCCGCCTGTTTTTAACCGCCTTTTCAATTTTTTGGATAAGAGAAGTTGCAATGTCATTATCTATGTCTATTTCTGCGTCTTTTGTCACCTTGAATACCCAGGCCTGAAACCTGTCGTACCCAAAAAAGGAAAAGATGCTGCGCAGGTTATGGCGGACCACATCCTCCAGCAGAATGATATGGTGCTCATCAGGGGAAATCGATGGCAAAATGACGAATCTTCCTAAAAGCCTACTTGGAATTTCAATCAGTGCATATTTTCTTCGCATGGCACCATCCCTACGTGAAAGAACCAGGCCTAAATAAATGGATTTATCCCGGAGATAGGGGAGTTGAGGAATGCTTTCTATCATTAATGGAATAATATTGGAACGGACCTCTTCCTCAAAATATGTTTGGACAAATTTTTGTTGATCCTTATTGAGCTGGTTTTCTGTAACAAGGAATATTTTTTCCTTTTCCATCTCTTTGCGGATAATTTCCCAGGTTTCATTAAACTCGTCCTGCTGCTTTAGAACGATAGATTGGATTTCATCAAGTATTTTAGCCGGGGCGAGCTCCATGTGCATATTCACCTTACCTTTTCCACTATATTCATTCATACGGTTCAGCGTGGCTACCCTGACCCTAAAAAACTCATCCATATTATTGGAAAAAATCCCCAAAAAACGGATTCTTTCCCTTAAAGGTACTGTTGGGTCAGCAGCTTCCTGCAAGACACGGGCATTGAATGATAACCAGCTGATATCCCGGATAATAGTACGACGTTTCATATCTGTAATTAAAACCGTTTATGCAAAGTAGGCAAAGCCAATTCGAACGGTAAATTAATTAATTATTAAATGCAGGCATATTGACCTGTTTTCCAGTAAAAAATAGGGTAGAGCTGGAACAGGAGCTTGGTCATCAAAAAGATGTGTTTTTAGAGCAGCTCTGTAATCATTATGATCTATTCAGATCGGGATTTTTCAACCAAAAAAGGATGCTGTAGTAAGTAATGTAAGTAATATCCATTTGTTTTGGCTAATTAAATAGATTTTACGACCTTTGCCGTCCTAAAATGTGACCATTATGTCCAGAATTTGTCAGGTAACAGGGAAGGTGCCGGTTTCGGGGCATAGCGTTTCCCATTCCAATATAAAGACCAACCGTAGGTTTCTACCCAATTTGCAAACAAAAAGGTTCTTTCTTGCCGAGGAAGATAAGTGGATCACCTTGAAAGTATCTTCAGAGGGATTGCGGACTATAAATAAAAGGGGTCTTTACATTGTGGTAAAAGAACTAAGGGCGAATGGCCAAAAAATCTAATTTTTTTAAAAGAATCTATAAATCATGGCAAAGAAAGGTAACAGGGTTCAGGTGATTTTGGAATGTACTGAACACAAAAACAGTGGAAAGCCTGGTACAAGCCGGTATATCACCACTAAAAACAAAAAAAATACCCCTGAAAGGCTGGAGTTGAAAAAATTCAATCCGATTTTAAAGAAAGTAACCGTTCATAAAGAAATTAAATAATCATGGCAAAGCAAGCTAAGACCGCTATCAAAACAAAGGACGCCAAAGCTGCTTCAGAAGCTAAAAATTGGACTAAAGTAATTCGCGCGGTTCGCAGCAGTAAGACGGGAGCATATACCTTTAAAGAAGCTATTGTGCATAAGGAAAAGATCAAGGACTTCCTGGCACAGAAATAATTTTCCCTCGTTAACAATGGGAAGCCCTGCTCTCCTGAATCCTCCCGGTGGGAGGACTTTTTATTATATAAAGGAGTATTTTTTTCAATGGGATTTATAGAAAGAATTTTTGGGAAAAAGGAAAAGGAAACTTTAAACCAGGGGCTCCAAAAGTCCAAAGAAGGATTTCTGTCAAAGATTACCAGAGCAGTGGCGGGCAAGTCAACGATTGATGTTGAGATTCTGGATGATCTTGAAGAGGCCCTTGTGGGAGCCGATGTAGGTATTGATACTTCTGTGGAGATTATCAGGAGGATTGAAAAAAGGGCCGCCAGGGATAAATTCCTGAATGTTGGAGAACTGAACAAGATATTACAGCAGGAGATAGAAGATATGCTTGTTGACCCCCCGGAAAATTCCCACCTGAATTTTGAAACCCCGGTTGCAAATAAACCGCATGTCATACTGGTTGTGGGAGTCAACGGAGTGGGTAAAACCACGACCATTGGAAAACTTGCCTACCAGTATAAGAAAAATGGGAAGTCGGTTTTGCTGGGGGCTGCCGACACTTTCAGGGCAGCCGCGGTTGACCAGCTAACTATTTGGAGTGAAAGGATTGGGGTACCTATAGTAAAACAGGGAATGGGCGCCGATCCGGGTGCTGTCGCCTTTGATACGGTACAAAGCGGAATATCAAAAGGAGTCGACGTAATCATTATAGATACAGCCGGCCGCCTTCATAATAAGGCTTGGCTCATGGAGGAGTTAGGGAAAATCAAGAGGGTCATCAGCAAAATTTTACCGGGCGCGCCGCATGAAGTGCTTTTGGTTTTGGATGGTTCCACCGGGCAAAACGCACTTGAGCAGGCCCGTCAATTTACGGCCACAACAGATGTCACTGGATTGGCGATAACCAAACTCGACGGTACAGCAAAAGGTGGTGTGGTGCTCGCTATTGCAAACCAATCAAAAATACCTGTCAAATTCATCGGTGTAGGTGAGAAAATGGAAGACCTCATTGTTTTTGACAAACATGAGTTTGTGGATAGCTTATTCAGCCTGGATAAAAAATGAAGCCCTTTCATAGTTCAGGTCACATGATCAACTCTTTTCAATTTAACAAAGCAGCATGTAAAGCAGAAAAACACCGGTCATCTCCGCATTTCTATGATGGATAAACAAATTCAAAAAAACAGGGTTTGACAGGCCATCATCTAACTTTTATGGATCAAAGCCGAAAGTAATTAAGTTATACATTTGTAATCGCATGAAATCAAGGACAGTTGGAAAAAACAAAGTGAACATCATCACCCTGGGCTGCAGTAAAAATATAGTAGACAGTGAGGTGCTAAGCGGACAACTTAATGCCCAGGATTTTGATGTGGTCCACGAGAACAAAAAGAGAGATCATCGTATTGTAGTTGTCAATACCTGCGGATTCATAGATAAGGCCAAAGAAGAATCCATTAATACAATCATTGAACAGGTGGAATTGAAGAAAAGGGGAATATTAGAAAAAGTCTATGTAACGGGGTGTTTAAGCCAGCGTTACCGGGATGATCTGCAAAGAGAGATTCCTGAGGTTGATGCTTGGTTTGGAACAATGGAGTTACCCCTCCTTTTGAAACAATTTAATGCAGACTACAAATCAGAATTGCTGGGTGAGAGGATGCTGGCAACGCCACAGCATTATGCGTACCTCAAAATATCTGAAGGATGCAACCGGACTTGTTCTTTTTGTGCCATTCCACTAATGCGGGGAATGCATATCAGCAAGCCAGTGGAGGGGCTGGTTGCGGAGGCTAAAACGCTTGTAAGTAAAGGTGTCCGGGAAATTATGCTGATTGCCCAGGAGCTCACCTATTATGGATTGGACAACTATAAAAAGAGAATGCTCCCCGACTTATTGAAACGGCTGTCCGATATAGAAGGATTGGAATGGATCAGATTGCACTATGCTTATCCATCAAAATTCCCTCTGGATATTTTAGACGTAATGAGGGAAAGAAATAATATTTGTAACTATTTAGACATCCCATTACAACACGCCAGTGACCGTATATTACACGCAATGAAACGACAAATCACCCAATCTGAAATGAATGAGTTGATAGTGGCGATCAGGGAGAAAATCCCTGATATTTGTTTGCGTACTACTTTGATTGCAGGTTTTCCAGGCGAAACCAGCGGGGATATATCCATTTTGAAAGATTTCTTATTGCGGCACCGGTTTGACCGTGTAGGCATTTTTACCTATTCGCATGAAGAAGGGACCGGCGCCTATGGATTAACAAACGATGTTAATGAGCATGAAAAGGAAAAAAGGGCCGAAGAGATCATGGAATTGCAGCGCAATATATCTTATGAGAAAAACATAGCTAAGGTTGGGAAAACATTTAAGACCCTGATCGACAAAAAAGAAGCAGGCCGCTGGTTGGGCAGAACGGAGTTTGATTCAATTGAGGTTGATAACGAAGTCATCATTCATTCGGAAAAGAAATTAAGCCCGGGTGAGTTTGTACAAGTTAGGATCACCAAGGCTTATGATTATGATATTGAGGGAGAAATTGCGTAAGGTTACTTACGGCTTAATTTGATTTGTTTGAAGACAATTTCGCCTGTATTGGTTACTCCCATCAAATTGACAGTATACGTTGTTGGTTCGTCAGCTGTATAGAATTCGATGTTGGCTTTTCCACTTGCATCCATTAAGATATTCCCCTTCCAGTAAATGGTGGACCGTAAATCCTGCTCAGCGGTTTTTTTTGGATCTTTTTTCTCGTAGTTAGGGCTCAAAAAATTCGCCTCCTTGTAATATCCTTTTGGGTAAATAGTAGATAACCCCTTTTCGTCAATTTGAGTAGATCCTCCTCTTTTATTAGAGGAATTAATCAGGATCACCCCACCCGAGCCTTGCATACCGTACATGGCTGTTTCAGCGCCTTTAAGGATCTCCACGAAATCTAAGGTACTTGGATCAAGGGACATGAGGAAAGAGTTATCATCATCTCCAGGCAGGCTTTGAGCCACCCCGTCAACCACTATTAAGGGCTGCACCCCAGTGGCAGACCCTCCAGCAGACATCGTCAGACCCCTGTTTAACCCCGGAACCTGCCTGATAATATTGACCAGGGCATTTGGGTCACCATCTTGAAATTTATCGTGGGTAATGATCGTTGAAAATTTGCTGACCCGTTTGCTTTCATCGATACTTGTCCCGGCACTTTTTCCCGATTGTACAGTTACAGGCTGTAAGGTGCTATTGCCCATTGCACTAGAAAGCGTGTCCAGCAAATGAGATCTGAAAGTGCGTATCTCTACAAGCTCAGCGGCATTAAACTTCCTTTTTAACTGCCAAGGTGTGCTGATCCGTGGAAAATTCGGATTATCAAGCACGACCTTGCCCTGCTCGCCCTTTCCTTCCATATTGGTCAATTTCAAATTAAACTTAGTACCATCATCATAATCAGGTAAGGAAAACTGGAAATGCCCTTTTGCATCTGTCGTATCCAACTTAAACATCCCTTTTTGATCTGAAAAAAGATTAACCAGATATCCACTCAACGGCTGATTTGCTTTACTTAAAATTTTCCCCGAAATATCAAGTAGGTTATTGTCATCGCTTTGCACAGGTGGAGTAAGAGGCTTGAGTTCTTTGCCATATTTCCATCCTGGATATAGAGCAGGCCCAGTCAACATGATCAGATCCATTTCTGTCTGTGAATATTTTTTATCCTGTCCATGTCCCGTTGATGATCTTTCTTCTGGCAATTCTACACCATCCGTCATTAAACTAGAGATCTGATTTTGTTTCGTAGCTGCTTTTGCGTACCTGTCGTCAGTGACAGAAACCGAAACCAAGGCATTGACCGGATGATTATCTGAACTGAATTCGATGTTTAATTTCACCATTTCTCTGGGTCCGTAATTCATCTTATCGGGCACGGCAGTAATTTTCGTCGAGCTGCTGTCTATATATAAAGATCTCTGGCTTACGATTTGCCCCTGATCATTAAAAAGATAAAGGGTTGCTTTACCCCTTGGAAAAGTAGTTTTTGGAATATTCACATCGTACATATCCGTGCCATTTGCAGCAAAACACAAGCTATCCCGGCTGACCCCCAATAAATAGGTTATTTTATTCTTTTTGTAAAGAGAATCTCCTTGTGATACACGGATGTGAAAAGCCTCATCGGATTGATCAAGGAGCGAAAGTTGAGTGGCAAATTGATCAATGGCCGGGAGTGGAAATGTGAGATCACGTTTGTTTATCCACTTTACGTGGGCAATATATTTTCTGCGATTCCATGCATCGAAGCTGAATTTTCCTATCCCAGGAAGGCTAGTATTAAGGCTGCCAACGATGCTGTCCCGGCTGTCGCTGATATATCCGGAAACATCAAGAGGTTTACCTAAGGCAGATTGGGCACGGAAAGCAACAGTTGCAGTGGTACCCGAAATGATTGCTCCTCCCTCCGGCAGAAACACTAATTGAGGCAAACTAGAATCCGCAAGATTGTCTTCGGATTTTGCAATAGTCGCTGATAAAGCGTGGGGATCAGGCCTTCTTTCACTTAAAATATAGATGGGCTTTACAAAAATACCATTGCTATCCTCACGAATTGTTTTTGTGGTATACGCCCTCATCCAATAATATCCTTCCTTTAACGATGCAGGCAGCAAAATCCCACCGCCTGTCCTGCCCTCGGAGATATTCATTAACATTTGGGAAATGACACTGTCTTTATCATTGACAATGTCAACAAATAAATTCTTGCTTATGTGTACAGGCCTGTTGGAAAGTGCGTCCAAGCAATATGCCCTGAACCAGATTTCTTCTCCTGCTTGGTAAAACCATTTATCTGTAAATGCAATCACTTTTTCACTTGAATCTGAACGGACCATCTTTATAAATTGTCCTGCGACTTGATCAATGTTGACTATTGACCTTGATTGTGGATAGGTTAGGAAACCTGCCAACAGAAAATAACAACAGAAAATGAATAGTTTAAGCATCGTGTTTGAATATGACGGCCTTTAGCCTGGCTAATTAATAATGATTTGCCCGGGCTAAGCTACCCCTTTTTTGGAAGCATTAGTGTATTGTTATATGAAAGGCAAGAAGGTGAACTGCGAGGACGAAATTATCCTGCAGGGGCAGACACAATATTATTTGCGGCTGATTTTTGTGGAGTTGTAGATCAATTCTCCTGTATTGGTGACGCCGGTTAAGGTAACTGTATATATCGTAGCCTCGTCAGCAGTAAAGAATTCCAAAGAAGCATTCCCATTTTTGTCAGTTAGGAAATTAGCTTTCCAAAATACCGTGGATCGAAGATCGGGGTAGGTTGACTTTTTTACATCCTTATTATCATAATTGGGGTTGGGATATGGCGTCTCTTTGGAATATCCTTTGGCATAAATCGCTGTCAACCCATTTTCACTAATCTCTGAAATATATTTTCTTTTATTGATCGTATTTATCAAGATGACGCCACCTGCCCCTTCCATCCCATAAATGGCGGTTTGCGCTCCTTTGAGCACTTCAATAAAATCGATGGAATAGGGATCAATCGACATCAGGAAAGAATTGACATCTTCCGTGCTTATTGTCTCCTTTACGCCATCGACCACAACCAGGGGCTGATCGCCTTCTCTGGTACCCATGGAGGTATTGGCGGCTGAGGCAATGGTCATTGATTGCACACCAAAATTAAATCCTGGCACATTTTTAATGGCATTAACCACTGCAAATGGATCGCCTGTGCTAAGCTTTTCGGAAGGTATGATGATAGAAAACCTGCTGACCCTTTTACTCTCATCGTAACTGGTATTTATTCCTTCGACCGTTACTGGTGCTAAAGCGCCTGCTACAGCAGCATTTGGAAGCGCATCCATTTCCAAAGACCTGAATTTGCGGAGTTCTTCCAATTCCAAGGAGTTAAATCTTTTCTTTAATAGGGCCGGGGTACCAAATCTTGGGAAATTAGGATGGTCAAGAATAATTTTACCCGTCTGTCCGGCCCCTTGCATATTCGTCAATTTCAAATTGAACTTCGTACTGTCTTCATATTCGGGCAGATTAAATTGAAAACGACCCTTTGCATCGGTGGTGTCGACCCTGAACAACCCCCTTTTCTCATCAAAAAGATTCACCAAATAACCACCAAGCGGATCGTTCATTTTGCCCATTATGCTCCCGCTGATCTTATATACCTCGTCTTCATTCTCCTTAACTTTTGGCGGCGGGGGATTGATTTTGTCAGCATATTTCCAGTTTGGGTAGGTACCTTCCTGGGTGAGCATTATCAGATCCATTTCCTCTGGGGAATATCTTTTGTCCTGCCCCAAACCATGTCGTGGCAAAAACACATTATCTGAATACCAAGAATGATTTAATTGTTCCGGTGGCATCGCCAATCGATCATCAGTCACAGAAACTGAAAATAAAGCTTGAATGGGAATATTGTCCGCGCCAGAAATATGTACTCCAACCTTTACTTTTTCCCTTGGACCATAATTTGATTTATCAGCGGAAGTGATGATCCTTATGGAAGTACTGTCGACGTAGACTGATCGCTGGCTGAGCATTTGCCCCAGCTCATCAAAAAGATACAGGGTTGCTTTACCTTTTGGAAAATTACTTTTGGGAATATTCACATCATACATGTCGGTACCATTCGCAGCAAAACACAGGCTATCCCGGCTTACCCCCAATAGATAGGTGGATTTATTCTTTTTGTAAAGGGAATCCCCCTGTGATACACGGAAGTGAAAAGCTCCGTCTGATTGATCGAGAAGCGAAATCTGGCTAGCAAATTGATCTATGGCCGGAAGCGGATAGGAAAGTTCCTCTTTGTTACCCCATCTGATATGAGCAATATATTTTCTCCGATTCCACGCGTCAAAACTGAATTTTCCTATTCCAGGCAAGCTGGTATTGAAGGTACACACAGTGCTGTCCCTGCTGTCGGTGACGAATCCTGAAACATCAATAGATTTACCGGATGCAGTTTGGGAACGGAAAGCAATGGTCGAGGTTGTTCCTGAGATGATCGCTCCTCCTTCGGGATAAAAAACGAGCCTGGGGGAGTTTGAATCTTGTTGGTTCATCTCAGATCTTGAAGTATTTGCTTGGAAAATGCGTGGATCCGGTCTTCTCCCATTAAACACATACACCGGTTTAACAAAAATACCACTGCTGTCTCCATGGAGCATTCTTTTTGTATATGCCCTCATCCAATAATAGCCTTCTTTTAATGACTGCGGCAATGAAAACTTACTCCCGGTTGCTCCCCTCGATAGGTTGATCAGAATCTGGTTGATGACACTATCTTTGTCATTGACAAGATCTACAAACAATTGCCTGCTTTGAGACAACGGTTTGCCCGAAAGCGCATCGAGACAATATGCCCTGAACCAGATTTCTTCCCCCGCTTGGTAAAACCTCTTGTCCGTACAAGCATTGATTTTCTCCTTGGGTTCTGACCGAATCATTTTTATGAAATTTGAAGCCACCATATCAATTCCTATGGCGTGATCAGCCTGCGAATATGAGGTCAGGATGAAGAAGATAATGATCGTGGCAAGTATGGCTGTTTTATTAAACATGTCCAAACCTAATGGTTGCCTTTATGGCGTCAAAAGAAGTGCAATCGTTAATGACCCTCCTAAGTTACCAATTTTTATTAAATGAAATTTCTTTTTGTACAGAAAAACTTAGCGGATTGATAGCAGCAATTTATAAATTCGTAAAAATTAGTCCATGAAATTTGAATGGAAAGGAGTATTTCCGGCCTTGAATACCTATTTCTCTCCAGATGAAGATTTGGATTTATCGCTTTTTGAAAAAAACCTCAATGCCCAATTACATGCTGGCGCAGAGGGGGTTATTATAGGGGGGTCCCTGGGTGAGGCCAGCGTGATTACCTCGGATGAGAAAGAAAAACTGGTCAGATTTAGCTTGCAAAAACTGAAAGGAAAACTTCCGGTCGTGCTCAATATTGCTGAAGGATCAACCAGGGAAGCTGTTCAGCAAGCAAAATTTGCCAAACAATGGGGTGTTGACGGACTGATGATCTTGCCTCCGATGCGATATACAAGTGATCCCAGGGAAACGGTTACCTATCTGAAAGCCATTGCTGAATCCGTGAACCTTCCTATTATGATCTACAATAATCCAATAGATTATAAAACAGAAATAACGTTGGACATGTTTGAGGAACTGCAAACCTTCGATAACATTCAGGCTGTAAAAGAATCTACAAGAGATGTTGCCAACGTGACCAGAATGATAAACCGTTTTGGAAAACGATTTAAGATTTTATGCGGAGTGGATACTTTAGCATTAGAAGAGATATTGATGGGCGCCGATGGATGGGTAGCTGGCTTAGTTGACGCTTTTCCATCGGAGACCGTTGCCGTGTATCGTCTCGCCAAAGCCGGAAGAATAGAAGAAGCACGTGAGATATTCCGGTGGTTTCTGCCATTGCTGGAACTGGATATTCATCCAAAACTGGTTCAATATATAAAGTTGGCTGCTGCATTGACTGGCTTGGGTTCAGAAAATGTTCGGCCACCTCGATTAACACTTATTGGCGAAGAAAGAGAAAGAATTATAAAAATCATTCAGGATGGTTTGGCATCAAAACCCATTTTGCCCGATTATCTTAACGCATAAATTCAGCTCAATATGATCAAAGATGCCACAATCGGAGACGTCGATTCCGTAATGAAGATGGCCTGGAAAGCATTTCACGAGTACAGAAAATTGTCTTTGAAAAAAAAGGCCGGATTTCTACGTACCATAGCAACCGAAATTGAAGCGCTGGGCGAGGATTTGTTGACTCTTGCAGTATCAGAAACCAATCTCCCTCTGAGCCGATTACGCAATGAAAGAGCAAGAACCATTTTTCAACTGAACAGTTATGGTGCTGCTTGTGAAAGAGGGGAGTGGCTTGATCTGAGAATCGATACTGGCAATCCTCAGCGTAACCCAAGCAAACCGGATATCCGCAAAATGTTGATCCCGCTTGGCCCAGTAGTTGTTTTCGGGGCAAGTAATTTCCCTTTTGCATATTCAACGGCCGGTGGGGATACGGCTTGCGCCTTTGCCGCTGGCTGTCCCGTCATCGTTAAGGCCCATCCTGCTCATAGCGGTACATCGGAGAGGGTGGCCCAGGCCATTTTTAAAGCCATTGAAAAATGTGATATGCCTCCGGGTGTCTTTGCACATCTTCAGGGCGAGAGTTTTGAATTAGGAAAGCGGCTTATCATGCATCCTATTGTCAAGGCCGTTGGTTTTACGGGTTCATTTGCAGGAGGTAAGGCGCTGTTTGATCAGGCAAACCAACGCGTCGAACCCATTCCAGTCTTCGCAGAGATGGGAAGCATTAATCCTGTTTTTTTATTACCCCAAAAATTAAATGAATCTTTTCGTGAAATCGCCAAGTCCTATGCGGCTTCCGTAACGCTGAGCGTAGGCCAGTTCTGTACTAACCCTGGGCTTATTATAGGAATTGAAGGGGAATCCTTAACTGGTTTTATGGATTCACTTGGTGATGAGATTATGCACACTGCCCCGGGAAAAATGCTTCATCCTGGAATTGCAAAAAGCTTTGGAGAGAAGAGGGCGCTTGCCCTTTCGCAGGAGGAAGTGACCACAGTCGCCGTTTCAAATACCGAGGTAAAGGATAATGAAGGAACGCCGACGCTGGCAAGCGCTAGCGGAAAGGCTTTTCTCAATAATCCCATACTGCACCAGGAAGTATTCGGTCCATATTCACTAATCATCCGGTGTAAAGATGTGAATGAAATGTTCCAGGTAGCTACCCATCTGGAAGGGCAACTTACTGCTACCTTAATGGCGACCGAGGAAGATATTCTTCAAAATAATGAGTTGATTGAAGCAGTCAAAAACATTTGCGGCAGAATAATTCTAAATGGCGTACCTACGGGAGTGGAAGTCTGCTTAAGCATGCAGCATGGGGGCCCTTTCCCAGCCACTACAGATAGCCGGTTTACTTCTGTGGGCGCCGATGGCATCAAACGGTTTGCAAGGCCTATCGCTTTTCAAAACTGGTCACAGGGCCTCCTGCCCGATGAATTGAAAAACGGAAACCCACTAGGATTATGGCGTACAGTGAATGATCAGCTCACAAAAGACGTGATTCATGAGTAAGCCAATATCCAGCTCTTTTGCGACTCCTGAAAACCGGCAGGGCCATCATTTTTTTTGTATCGATGCACACACTTGCGGAAACCCAGTCAGGCTAGTTGCCACGGGCGGTCCACCTCTTGAAGGAAACAATATGAGTGAAAAGCGGCAGTATTTCTTAAAAAAATATGATTGGATAAGGAAAGGATTAATGTTTGAACCGCGGGGGCATGATATTATGAGCGGAAGCATTTTGTATCCACCTGATGATCCCCAAAACGATTTCGCTGTATTATTCATTGAAACAAGCGGATGTTTGCCGATGTGTGGTCACGGCACAATCGGTACAGTTACCATTGCAATCGAAGAGGGATTGGTTTCTCCCAAAACCTCGGGCATTCTGCGGATCGAAGTTCCTGCCGGATTGATCATAGTTGAATACAAGCAGGAAGGAAGGAAGGTGGTTTCGGTCAAATTCAAAAATGTACCTTCATTTCTTGAGGCAGAGAATATCAAAATCAACTGCCCTGGCATCGGAACACTGGTGATGGACGTTGCTTATGGCGGGAATTTTTATGCAATTATTGATATACAAGAAAATTTCTCAGGGATAGGAAATTACCGCGTCGAGGACCTGATTTCATGGGGTCGCGAAATAAGAAAACGGATTAATGAAGAACATCAGTTTATTCATCCCCTCGATCCTACAATTCAAGGTTGTTCTCATGTTTTGTGGTCGGGGGAGGTCTTAAATTCCTCTTCCACAGCAAGAAATGCTGTTTTTTATGGAGACAAGGCTATTGATCGGTCTCCTTGCGGAACAGGTACCTCAGCCAGAATGGCACAGTGGTTTTCTCAAAAAAAGTTGAAAGAGGGTGATTTATTCATTCATGAAAGCATCATCGGCTCAAGATTTATCGGGAGTCTGGAAGGGGTGGCTACGGTTGGAATGAAAGAGGCAATAATTCCAGGCATAGAAGGATGGGCCAAAGTTTATGGATTCAACATGATTACCATTGATCCGGCCGATGATCCTTACGCTTACGGATTCCAAGTAGTATAAGGTGCACAAAATAGCCGGTAAGCAGGCTATTATTATTATTTTCGTTGGATCAGTTATTGATGAACTAATCCTTTTGTTTAAGATATCAAACGGTTGCAATGAGAAAAATATGTCTGCTTTTATCGTTGAAATTAATATTAATCCTACCCGTCCATGCACAGTTGCTTAAGGCAACTATAAAAGTCGATATAGACAGGCAGATAGGAGAGATTGACAAACTCATTTATGGCAGTTTTACTGAGCATTTAGGCCGTTGCATTTACGGTGGGATTTATGACCCGAATTCATCAAAAGCCGATGAAAGCGGTTTTCGTAAGGATGTCTTGCTGGCCACAAAGAACCTGGGAGTCAGCAGCGTTCGATGGCCTGGAGGCAATTTTGCATCAGGCTATCATTGGATGGACGGCATTGGTCCAAAAGAATCTCGACCGAAAAGAAAGGATCTAGCTTGGGGAGATACAGAATCTAATATAATAGGAACAGATGAATTCCTTAAGTTTTCTTTAGCCGCTGGGGTCGAGCCTTATATTTGTGTAAACCTAGGTACCGGCAATTGGGATGAGGCAAGAAACTGGGTTGAATATTGTAATGCCCCTCAAGGATTCTATTATTCAGATCTGCGGGCAAAAAATGGCCACCCATCACCTTATAGGGTCAAGTACTGGGGCCTGGGAAATGAAATGGATGGGGATTGGCAGATGGGGCATCGAAATGCAGAAGACTACAGTAAGTTTGCATTAGAAGCAGCAAAACTGATGAAGTGGTCTGATGATAGCATTAAACTAATAGCTTCCGGCTCCAGCAATTACGGTCCAGACTGGATTAATTGGAATAAAACGGTACTCTCCACCCTTCGGGATCATATTGATTTTATTTCGCTTCACCATTATGCTGGTAATTATGATCATGATCACTATAAATTCATGGCGGTCACCAATCGGGTTGATGAAATTATTAGAATTACTGAAGGATTGATCCAGCAAGTCCGATCTCAATACAAGGTTAAAAAGCCGATTTACATAGCATTTGACGAATACAATGTCTGGTACCGCGCCTTTAATGATAAAAAACTCGAAGAACATTATAACCAATATGGCCCAGCTTGTGAATGTAATTGCTCCTATGATGGTTACCGACGATCAGTTATGGCTGCAAACAACCTATTTTCCGCTGCAGCTATATGCCAACAACTGCAGTGGGATGTCGCTTGAAACACTGGTTCAATGCGACAAATACAATGCTGGAGAATTTACACAGGTTCCCTACTTGGATGTGGCGACCGTATATAACCCAAAGAATCAGGAGCTCATCATCAACGTAGTCAACAGGCATCTTGATCAAGCCATTGAGACCACCATTATCAACCAGACCGGTCAATTGGAAGGCAAAGCTTCCATCTATGAAATCAACTCACCTGAGATTACTGATGAGAATTCTCCTACGGGCCAGAAAGTGAAAACTATTTCTAAAGAAATGAATGTGAAAGGAAACACGCTAGTATATCGTTTTCCGGCTCATTGTTTTACGATGATCAAATTAAAAATTGTCCCATGAGAAGCATGCCTGGAATCGCGTGTACCGGACACTTATTCTTTATTGCTACACTGTTAAATGCTCAGAATCTAAAGGCCGGCCTTGAACCTGTCAGCTTTTCCCAAGTCCAGATTACCGATAGATTTTGGAAGCCGAGAATGGACAAAGTTGGCACCGTGACGCTCAAGGCCTGTATAGATTATATCGAATTCAAGACACCCCGTATCAGAAATTTTGAAATTGCTTCAGGCAAGAGGAAGGGAAAGTTCGAAGGGATTTTTTATGATGATTCCGATGTTTACAAGGCACTGGAGGCCATGTCTTATTCAATTAAGGACCTTCCTGATATCGATTTGGAAAAAAAAGCAGATGAATGGATTAATATAATTGCCGGAGCCCAATTGCCGGATGGCTATATCAATACTTATTTTACACTCAATGGATTGGACAAGCGGTGGACTGATATGAGCATGCACGAAGATTATAATGGAGGACATCTCATAGAAGCCGGGGTAGCCTATTACAATGCTACTGGAAAAAGGAAATTGCTGGATGTGGGTATTCGTTTTGCCAATCATTTTGATTCCCTGTTCGGACCAGGAAAACGGCATTGGGTAACAGGTCACGAAGAACTGGAACTTGCATTGGTAAAGTTGTTTAAATGCACAAATGAGAACAGATTTTTAAAGCTGGCTAACTGGCTATTGGAAGAAAGAGGACATCGGCTTGCCCAGGGCTATACCTGGACAGATTGGAAAGATACTGCTTATGCCCAGGACAAAACACCTGTAAGAGATACCAAAAAAATCACGGGCCATGCGGTGAGGGCGATGTACTTATATACAGGAACTGCTGATGTGGCTGCTATTACGGGTGATAGTGGTTACCTGAGTGCGATGAAGTTGGTTTGGGAAGATGTGGTAAATCGTAACATGTATCTTACGGGAGGTATTGGTTCTTCTGGTAATAATGAAGGATTTTCACAGGATTATGATCTTCCTAACGCCCGGGCATACTGTGAAACCTGTGCATCCGTTGGGATGGTATTTTGGAATCAGAGGATGAATTTGCTGACAGGCGAAAGCAAATATGCAGATGTATTGGAGAAAACGCTTTATAATGCGGCCCTTGATGGAATATCAATAAATGGAGATCTGTTTTTCTATGGCAATCCCCTAGCATCCGATGGCCTTAACAAGCGAAGTGAATGGTTTGGAACTGCTTGCTGTCCGGCTAATATTGCTAGATTAATTGCTTCGCTGGGGAATTATATATATAACAAATCTGAAGATGGCATATGGATTAACCTTTTTATCGCCAGTAAGACTCTTTTGCCAATTGGACATACAGAAATAGGTATTGAACAAAAATCTAATTATCCATGGGATGGAAAAACAGAAATTGACATTACACCTGAACACCGATCAAAGATGGCCATTCATATCCGTATCCCCGGTTGGGAACTTGGTCTGGCCGTGCCCGGTGACTTGTATCATTTCATCAGTAACAAACCCAGTAGGTTTACCCTGCAGTTAAATGGTAAGGCTGTAGCGTACCAGATGGAAAAAGGCTATGCCGTCATCAATAGAGTATGGGTGAAAGGTGACAGGATCACCATTGATCTCCCAATGGAGGTTCAACAGGTCATATCAGGACAATCCGTTAAAGCCGATGCGGACAGGGTGGCTTTGCAAAGGGGCCCGCTGATCTATTGTGTAGAAGGGGCTGACAATAATGGAAAAGCATGGAATATTTTTTTGCCTGACAGTACTGTGTTTATCAGCAGCTATGAGAAAAATCTATTGAATGGAATCGTGACCTTATCTGCTGAATTACCCACAGTTGTTGTCGCACCCGATGGGCTTTCGGTGACCACGAAGATGCAAAAAGTCACTGCAATTCCTTATTATGCCTGGTGCAATCGTGGGTCCGACCCCATGCAGGTTTGGCTGCCAAGGAAAATTATTGACATTAAATTGAATTTTTAGATTCTGTGCATAGAAAGGCTCTCAAAAACATTCAACTATTAAAGGCAACCAAAAGATGAATATCAAATGCATATGCTTTTGCGCGATTTGTATTTTTGCAGCGAATGGACAAGGAATTGCACAAATGGAGAAAGCCCCAGCCTATCCTTTATTAACGAACAATCCATATTTCAGCATTTGGTCTTTCACTGATCATCTCCAAGAAAAGTCCACGGTCCATTGGACTGGCAAAAATCAAGGTATAATTGGTTTGATACAGGTAGATGGCCGGGTATATCATTTCTTGGGAATGACAGGAAAAGCGGGAGATTCAGATACTGGTTTTTTTGCGGGGGCAGGGATTCTTCCTGCCGTGCAGAAAAGTGTCGTCATAACTGCAACGCGCACCATATATCAGTTTACTTGTGGCCCCCTTGATATGGAGTTGACATTCCTATCCCCCTTACTAATGGATGATCTGGCGCTATTATCCACTCCGGTATCCTATATTCATTTTAAGTTAAATGTGAATGATGGAAAGGATGGGCACCAAGCAGCCATCCTAATGGGCGTTTCTAGCAATTTGGCGGTAAATACTGCCGATCAGAAGGTGGCCGTTAAACAATATCATTTTGATCAATTGACTATGTTGAGGGCAGGCACGGAGGAGCAACGCTATTTAGGAAAAAAAGGAGATGATGTCAGAATCGACTGGGGTTATGCCTACCTGTGTTATGGAGGGCAAGCCAAGGTGATTTCCTGCTGTACAAAAAATGGATGGTCAGAAATCAAAAAGACGCTGGAGACCAACAATCAGGGAAAGGAGGATCAAATCACAGACGGAACAGACCTTTTGATGAACATGAAGATTCCGTTGTCGATACAATCAACGCAAATTCGGGAAGAAACTCTATTGATTGGGTATGATGATATTTATTCGATCCAATATTTTAATCAGAACCTTTCTGGTTGGTGGAAACAAAAGGGAACGACCATGGATCAGGTGCTTGAACGTTCGGATCTGAATTATAATAAAGTGTCAACCCGCTGTACAGCATTTGATGAGAAGATGCACCGGGATGCTTCATTGGCTGGAGGCGAGACTTACGCCCGGCTTTGCATTTTGGCTTACAGGCAATCACTTGCGGCGCATGTTCTGGTGCGGGGACCAAATAATGAGATATTATTCCCACAGAAAGAAAACTTCAGCAATGGATCTATCTGGACAGTTGACGTGACCTATCCATCTGCCCCGCTTACCCTCTTATATAATCCCGACCTGCTCAAAGGAATGTTGAATGCGATTTTTGATTACTCAGAAAGCGGAAGATGGTCCAAGCCATTTCCCGCACACGATTTGGGCACCTATCCTATAGCCAATGGCCAAACTTACCCCGAAGATATGCCTGTAGAAGAAGCAGGAAATATGATTATACTGACTGCCGCCATTGCAAAAGCCGAACGAAATGCCAGTTATGCCGAAAAGCACTGGAAGGCCTTAACGCGTTGGGTGGACTTTCTTGTAAAAGATGGAGTAGACCCAACCAATCAGTTGTGTACGGATGATTTTGCAGGACACCTTGCAAGAAATGCAAATCTTTCTCTTAAAGCGATTATCGGAATCGGAGCATTTGGTCAAATGGCGGAAACTTTGGGTAAAAAGGAGGAAGCTGACAAATACAAGGTAATGGCGGCACAATTTGCGCATGATTGGATAAACAAGGCAATTGATGGAGATCATTACTCGCTGACTTTTGACAGAAAGGGAACCTGGAGTCAAAAGTATAACCTGGTTTGGGACAAGCTTTTAGGCCTTCAATTATTTCCACAGGAAGTCTATGAAAAGGAAGTGAATTATTATCTCACCAAACAAAATTTATTTGGCCTTCCTCTCGATAGTAGAAAAACGTATACTAAGTCCGATTGGATTCTCTGGACAGCCACCCTCACTTCGAATCAACATGATTTTGAAGCATTGATCGACCCAGTTTATAAATACGCAACCGGCACACCTTCCCGGGTTCCGCTTAGTGACTGGCACGAAACGACCGATGGGAAACAGGTAGGTTTCCAAGCCCGCAGCGTCGTAGGAGGTTATTTTATCAAATTATTGGAATATACATGGAAAAACAGATAGCCTTCGTTTTCTTATTTAACTCTGGATTCGTAACCGGGAAAACCAATACGACATATCAATGGGACAAACCTGTACCTGATGCATCTGAGCCATTAATCTGGTTGCATGACATTTACAGAAAGGACGGTATACCATTAGATAAAAAAGAGGTGACTTTCATTAAACAAATCACCCAATCAAAATAGCCATGTTCAAAAAGAATGCAGTACTCTTCCAATTCTTTATTTTCGGGGTAGTTTGGGGACAGCAGGATTATCCCATCCACCCCATATCTTTCACACAAGTAACTCTGCTCGATGATTTTTGGCTTCCCCGGATAGAAGTAAATAGAACCGTAACAATTCCTGCATCCTTTGAGCAATGTCTGATCACAGGAAGGATCCGGAATTTCCAAATGGCCGCCGAAAGGAAGGGAAAGTTTTGTACGGCATATCCATTTGATGATACTGATATTTATAAGACCATTGAAGGGGCATCTTACTCGCTGGCAATCCATCCAGACAAGAGTCTAGACCTTTATTTGGATTCCCTCATTTATTTAATCGGCCGGGCTCAGGAGTCTGATGGATATTTATATACAGCCCGGACAATTGATCCTGTTCACCCGCAAAGTTGGAGTGGTCCATCGCGGTGGGTAAACGAACATGACAATAGCCACGAGCTCTATTGCTCAGGACACCTTTTTGAAGCTGCTGTGGCTCATTACCAGGCAACGGGCAAGCGCAGTCTGCTGGATATTGCGATTAAAAATGCTGATCTTCTTGTTTCTGTTTTTGGCCCTGGCAAATTATTGGTAGCTCCAGGTCATGAAATTGTAGAAATGGGCCTTGTAAAAATGTACAGGGTGACACGAAAAACGTCCTATTTGGAGCTAGCTAAATTTTTTCTGGAACAAAGAGGTGAAAGGAAATATAACAAAACCAGCAGGAATGTTTGGGAGAATGGAATGTATTGGCAGGCACATAAACCGGTAACAGAACAGGAAGAGGTAGTTGGTCACGCAGTTCGTGCCATGTATTTATATTCGGCGATGACAGATATAGCCGCATTAACGGGTGACAGCGTTTATGGAAATGCTGTCGACAGGCTCTGGCAGAACATGGTAGGCAAGAAGATCTACTTGCATGGAGGGATAGGGGCTATTGGTGATGGAGAACGTTTCGGGGACGATTATGAACTACCAAACCTTACAGCCTATGCGGAGACCTGTGCAGCCATTGGGAGCATATTTTGGAATTACCGGATGTTTCTTTTACACGGGGACGCAAAATATATCGATATTTTAGAGAAGACCTTATATAATGGCATGCTCTCAGGGGTTGGCCTTGATGGCAAAAGTTTTTTTTATACCAATGCCATGCAAGTTAGAAATGGCTTTAGCCATCCCGACCTGGAAAAATCCAGGTCAGGATGGTTCACATGCTCCTGTTGTCCAACCAATATCATTAGGTTGATGCCTTCTGTCCCCGGATATATCTACGCATGGAAAGGTGATAGTGTGTACGTGAATTTATACATGACCAGTGAAGTTCGCTTCCAAACCAATCACCAACCTATTCAGTTAACCCAGCAAACGGGTTATCCATGGGATGGAAAAGTTCAAATAAAAATAAAAAAGGGTTCATCAGGCCCGATGAGCTTTTTATTGCGCATTCCGGGTTGGGTAAGGAACGAAGCCATCCCTGGAAATCTTTACAAGTTTCAGGATTCCGGTTCTCAAAAAGTGACAATTAGTATTAATGGAACGCCCATAGCATTTTTACTGGAAAAAGGATATGCCGTCATCAACAGGCTTTGGAAAGATGGAGACGAGATCGAGCTGGAAATGCCAATGAACGTGCAAAAAGTAGAGGCAGATCCACTTTTGAGGGAAGATTCTGGAAAACTTGCCCTGCAAAGAGGGCCCATACTTTATTGCGCGGAATGGATAGACAATGGGGGTAGGACTAGTAATTTGATAATGCCCGGCTCCGCTGCAATTGAATCAAATTACCGGGCGAATTTCCTTGGAGGCGTAACAACCTTGGAAACGGATATTCCAGCTATTTCACTCGATAAGGATAGTCTTGGTGTTACAACCCTGAAGCATCACTTTCTTGCTGTTCCATATTTTGCATGGGCAAACCGTGGTGCGGGGGAAATGAATATATGGTTTCCAGCCAGGTTAAAAGATGTTGAATTGATCTCGAAAACTAAATAAGGAGAAAGCTGGGTATGGCAAAGCAGGTGACGATAATTGGTGCAGGTGTCATTGGTTTATCATGCGCATACTATCTACAAAAAAAAGGATATTCTGTGTTGATCATTGAAAGGGGAGATATTACTAATGGCACTTCTTTTGGAAATGCCGGATATATATCTCCAAGTCATTTTATACCACTGGCTTCCCCTGGCATTATATCAAAGGGCCTGCAATGGATGCTCAGTTCTTCAAGCCCTTTCTATATTAAACCCCGGATTGATGCAGACCTCATTCGCTGGGGTCTGCGTTTTTGGAAAAGTGCGAATGAAAAAACCATGTTACGCAATATTCCGGCTTTATCTAATATCCTCCACTTGAGCAGGGATTTGATGTCTGAAATAAAAATTGATTTGGGCAATCATTTTCGGATGGCGGAACTCGGATGTTTTATGTTATATAAGAATGCTTCGACAGAAAAACATGAAATTGAATTGTCAAAACAGGCATCCAAATTGGGGATTGAAACTGAAATTTTGACAGCAAAAGAAGTGCAGGATAGGGAACCTGAGGTTGAAGTAAATGTGCGCGGTGGCATTTTATATCCACAGGATTGTCATTTGCATCCAGGTGAATTTATGCAAACTATGAGAAAACACCTGGAATCGGCAGGGGTGGAATTTCGCCTCAATACAGAAATACAGGATTTTGAACGCAATGGTAACCAAATCTGTTCGGTGGTGACAAAAACGGAAAAAATAGATTGTGATGAATTGATATTGGCCACAGGATCCTGGCTGCCGATCATGACAAGGAAAATGGGCATAAGGCTATTGTTGCAGGCCGGAAAGGGATATAGCATAACCTACCAGAATATCGGAAAGAACCTTCATTATCCGGCAATTCTTGTGGATGATCGGGTGGCCATGACCCCAATGGGAAGCGACCTAAGAATGGGAGGGACAATGGAGATGAGCGGCATAAATGACACCGTAATGCTCAAAAGGGTCCAAGCAATCTATAAAGCATCTGGGAACTATTATCCCCGGCTTCAGATTGAATTTCCTCCATTAAATAGGATTTGGAGTGGGCTTCGCCCAGTCACCCCGGATGGCCTCCCGTATATTGGTCGTCATTCAAAATATAGAAATCTCGTCCTTGCAGGCGGCCACGCCATGCTGGGTTTGTCGCTAGCTGCAGGAACTGGCAAACTGATCGAAGAAATTGTCGGTTCCAAAAAAACAAGCATTGATATGGCATCTTTTGCCGTTGAAAGGTTTGGTTGACCAAATCCATCTTCCATTCTCCGGCCGTAAATGATGAATGGTTATTTAATTATACAGGGATTCCTGTTAATCATGACGGAGTTGTTATTTTTATGGTTCTTATGAATTGCACAGCGACCCATTTCCCTTATAGGCAGACAGGATATTTCTCTAAGATAATACTGGATTATTTGGACGAATCTGAATCCTTGCAACAATACTACCAGCATCCAGTCTCCATGGATGGAATTAAATCGGCTATTCAATTACGTCAGTCTTTCAGCAATGACAGGAAAATGTTAGTGGAAGTCTTGAATGACCAATATGGTAGGGTGGATTCGAATGCAGCTGTAAATGAAAATATTAACAAGTTGTTGAATGAGAATTGTTTTACAGTCACGACAGCCCATCAACCTGCTATTTTTACTGGGTCATTGTATTTTATATATAAAATAATCCATGCTATTAAACTAGCTGCAAATCTTTCTCGGGAATTGCCTCAATATCATTTTGTGCCTATTTTCTATATGGGGAGCGAGGATGCTGACCTGGATGAGTTAGGAAAGATTTATTTAGATAGAGAAGTAGTGGTATGGAAAACCGAGCAAACTGGGGCAGTAGGAAGAATGAATACAAAGGGGCTGGAAAAAATAATCGATAGAATTGAGGGCGAATTCGGAGGATTGCCATTCGGTTCGTCACTGATTGAAACCCTCAAAAAGGCCTATGGTCCCGGCAATGATATCCAGACAGCCACTTTTAAACTCCTCCATGAGCTTTTTTCCGAATATGGATTGGTCATTTTAATTCCGGATGAATCCAGGCTGAAAAGACCTATGGCTAAGGTGTTCGCGGACGACTTATTTGAACAAAAGCCTTCTTCAATCTTAGAAAAAACTATCCAAGGTCTTTCCATGAATTATAAGGTCCAGGCAAATCCCCGCGACATTAATCTGTTTTACCTCAAAGATGATTTGAGAGAAAGAATAATTCAAACCGAAAATCGATCATATAAAGTACATGGAACTGATATCATGTTCTCCGAGGGCGAAATGAAGGCTGAGCTTGAAAATTATCCAGAACGATTTAGCCCTAATGTCATTCTAAGGGGGCTCTATCAGGAAACGATCCTTCCAAATATTGCTTTTATTGGCGGAAGCGGAGAAACAGCATATTGGCTTGAATTTAAGGAGTTATTTGCTTATTACCAGGTGCCTTTTCCAGTCCTATTGCTCAGGAATTCTTTTCTCATCTCTGAGAAGAAATGGAATGAAAAACTTGAAAAAATGGATTTTTCTGAAATGGATATTTTCAAACCAGAGGAAAACCTAATGGAGGAATTAGTGAAAAGGGAATCGCATCATCAGTTGAAGCTAGAAGAAGAAATGATGGATGTGGAAAATTTTTATAAAAAATTGAAGAACCGGTCGCTGGATATTGACACTTCTCTTGCCCAACATGTCGAAGCCCTTAGTGCTAAAGCGATTAGGCCATTGAAAGAACTGGAAAAGAAAATACTAAAAGCTGAGAAAAGAAGATTTGAGGATCAGCGCAGGCAAATTCAAGCAATTAAATCAGCCTTATTTCCACTCGACGGGCTGCAGGAACGGATCGGCAATTTTTTGCCATATTATGCCCAGTGGGGTAAATTGTTTTTTAAGGCTTTATATCAACACTCGCTGACTCTCGAACAGCAGTTCACCCTTTTGAAGGAAATCTGAGCTTTCAATGCGCGCACAGAAGAACATGGTGCGAGATTAGTTCACCAACCTATTTACGGCGATAATTCTCACAAATCCGCGTAATTTCTGGAATCATTCCTTCCCAATCCGGCAAAACCACCGTCTTTTGTTGTGAAACCTTTGGCAGCAAATCATGAGGTTAACTATTAAATATTGCATCAAAATCAATCAAATTTATTTTCCCATCCTTCCTTTTTCAAGACATCAATTTTATCAAGGACATTTCCCTGCATTCTTTTTTTATAAAATTCAATAGCAGCAGCCGCCGCCTCATCAAATGCGCCAATTATGGTGGCGGCAAGTATTCCTGCATTTTTTGAACCATTTAAAGCCACAGTCGCCACCGGCACACCGTTAGGCATCTGCAGTATGGAGAGGATAGAGTCCCAGCCATCAATAGAATTAGAGGATTTTATAGGAACTCCGATCACCGGCAACGTGGTGATGGAGGCTACCATTCCTGGAAGATGTGCTGCTCCCCCTGCTCCGGCGATGATCACTTTTAGCCCCCTTTTTCTGGCTTTTGAAGCATACTCAATCATTCGAAGAGGGGTCCTGTGTGCTGAAACGATGGTCAATTCAAACTGGATGCCTAATTCTGTGAGAATGTCTCCCGCAGCTCGCATAACTGGAAGATCGCTGTCACTTCCCATAATAATTCCAACGAGGGTATTGCCCATTATTTAAAGGATTTACGCTAAGTTACTCGATTCTATTTTGAATTGACCTTCAGGATCTGCCTGATCTTATGGGCGCTGTGCGCCAGGTCTGTTTTTTCTTTGCAAAGCAGGGTTACATGGCCCATTTTTCTACCGGGTCTTGTCTCTTTTTTCCCATAAATATGCACAAATGCGTTATCCATTTTTAATACCTCATGCAATCCATCATAAGAAGCCTCGCCCTGGTGTCCTTCAGCACCCAATAAATTTACCATGGCAGCAGGAAAGATGAGCTCTGTATTGCCAAGGGGATAGCCAAGAATTATCCGCCATAACATATCGAATTGTGAACTAAAATTTCCTTCTATTGTGTGGTGGCCACTATTGTGTACGCGGGGTGCAGTCTCGTTAACAAAAACCTCATGCTTACTGTCAACAAATAATTCTACTGCAAATATCCCAGGGCTTTTTAACCCTTTCACCACTTTTAAAGCAATAGCTTCAATTTTCCAAAGCACCTCTTTTGGTAAATCTGCAGGACTGATCTGATAATCCAGAATATGCAGTAAAGGATCAAATATCATATCTACTGCAGGGAACAAGGCTGTTTCTCCTTTTTCATTGATGGCAATGAGTTGGGCGATTTCTTTATATATGGTAATTTTTTTTTCTAATACGGAAGGGGCGTCAAAGCCTTTATTCAAGTCATCTTTTGTTTGAATCACCCGAACTCCGCGCCCATCATAGCCACCTGTAGCCATTTTTTGGATAGCCGGAATAAAATCAGCCTTTGACTGGAGATCTTGCAGATTATCTATCACGGTAAAGATAGAGGAGGGGATTTCTTGTTCCTTGTAAAACTGCTTTTGCAAAATTTTATTCTTAATTATCTTTAGAGCAGATGCGTGCGGATAAGTTTTAATTCCTTCAATTTCCAGTTTTTCCAGTGCTTCTGTATTAACGGATTCTATTTCTATGGTCAATGCATCCAGTCCCTTGCCGAACCGATAAACGTCTTCTTCATTGTTTATATCTCCGAGGACGAAATGATCGCATAAATGACTGGCGGGGCAATATGGATCATTTTCCATGATATGAACTTCAACAGGATAGTTTGCTGCGGCCTGGCACAACATCCTACCAAGCTGTCCACCACCCAGAATGCCGACTTTTATCATACCCTTTGTTTGTGTGGTGAAGATAGGAAACTGCAAGCGATGCAGTGATTCCTTATTTCCAAAAATAAACTTAACTTCACCATTCAATATGCTTCCAGATTATCCTCATAAAATTTTCGCTGATAAACGTTTAGATTACTGCCTGCTTATGGAAACATTGGCGATGGAAGCATTTATAGAACCTACCATCTTTTAATAATACAGTCAAAGAATCCCTCTATCCAATCGCAATAAATTTCTTGGGATTCAGTTCATTAAAGTAAAAAATTTCCATATATGGCTACTACATCTGCAGTTAAGGTTAACTTATCTAAGCAAGCGGATTTCCTACCCCTCTTGGGAACCGATTATATAGAATTCTATGTAGGAAATGCGAAGCAATCCGCCTATTATTATAAATCAGCTTTTGGTTTTCAGTCCGTTGCCTATTGCGGTCCGGAGACCGGCGTTAAGGATAAAGCAAGTTATGTACTAAGGCAGAATAAATTGACCCTGGTATTTACAACAGCTTTACGGACATGTAACCCCATTGCGGGTCATGTATATCTGCATGGAGATGCGGTTAAGATACTCGCTTTGGGTGTTGAAGATGCTGAAGGCGCCTGGCTTGAAACAACCCGTCGGGGAGGTAAGAATTTCCTGAAACCGGCCCACTTAACCGATAGTTTCGGAGAAGTCGTCATGAGCGGTATTTATACATATGGCGAAACTGTGCATCTTTTTATCGAGAGAAAAAACTACAAAGGTCCTTTCATGCCAGGTTACGAGGTTTGGAATCCTCATTATAATCCCGCTCCTACAGGTCTGCAGTATGTAGATCATTGCGTGGGTAATGTGGGCTGGAATCAAATGGAACCATGGGTGAAATTCTACGAAGAAGTCATGGGTTTTAGGAATATTGTCTCCTTTGACGACTGCGACATTTCGACAGAATATTCCGCCCTTATGAGTAAAGTTATGAGCAACGGGAATGGTTTTGTTAAATTTCCAATCAATGAACCGGCCGAAGGAAAAAGGAAATCACAAATAGAAGAATATCTGGAGTTTTATAATGGTGAGGGTGTCCAGCACGTTGCAATGGCAACACATGATATAGTAGAGACGGTTACCCAATTAAAAAATAGAGGGGTAGAGTTTCTTCAGGTCCCCTTATCCTATTATAAGGATTTGACGGATAGAGTGGGGCATATTGATGAAGACCTTGGAGCCCTTAAAAGCCTAGGCATTTTAGTCGATCGCGATGAAGAAGGGTATTTGCTGCAGATTTTCACCAAACCCGTTGAAGACCGACCTACCCTTTTCTTTGAGATTATTGAAAGAAAGGGGGCAAAAAGCTTTGGGAAAGGAAATTTCAAGGCCTTATTTGAGGCTATTGAGAGAGAACAGGCCTCTCGGGGTAATTTGTGATTAGTTTTGTATAATAATCTGGCTCTTTTTTTGTTTTTATTGTAATTTCATATAAATCTAATTACTACTGAAACGAGTCCTAATCTTATTCCCTTTGCATGACTAAATACAAAATATTTAGAAACCTCCTTTTATTCTGTTATTGCCTAACCTTCTCTCTGCCAGCCATTTGGGCCCAGACATCCACTTATTCAGTTAATTTTTTGGATTATCAACGGTCAATACCCAAGATTGGAGAGCTCATGAAACGCAAAGAGGATACCCTCATGAAGCAATTCAAGGAAAGGGGATTGTTTTGGCCAGCCAAATTTTTATATATCCGCTCCTTTAAATATGACAGTGAGCTGGAATTGTGGGTAAAAAATAAAAAGGAAGAGAAATATAAACTTTTCAAAACCTACAAAATTTGTGCTTTAGCCGGATCTCTTGGTCCAAAACGAATGGCTGGAGACTACCAAGTGCCAGAGGGTTTTTACTACATTAACGAATTTAACCCCAGGAGCCTTTACCATTTGTCTTTGGGCTTGAACTATCCAAACGAATCTGATAAAATGCTCAGCGATCTGACCCAACCTGGCGGGGATATTTACATTCATGGAAGTTGTGTGACTACCGGTTGTATTCCAATCACAGATGACCAAATTGAGGAGCTCTATATCATTGCGGCACATGCCAAAGACCTGGGGGAGGATTTTATTCCGGTACATATATTCCCTATCAATTTCAACAATGCCCGTAGCGTAGCCTACCTGAATCGGTATCTTCTGAATTTTTCAGAATATACCCCATTTGAGAAGGGGATGAGAAATGCCTTTAATTATTTTGAACGCTATAAAGAGGTTCCCGTCGTTCTGATCAACGGTAAGGGTGAATACATAACAGAAAACGTGCCTGAACCAGAAGAAGTGAAAACAATAGAAACTCCCATAAAGGAAAAAGTGAAACATCGGGTCCAGCCAATAAAGGAAGAAGCATTGGCAACTGTTGTAGATAGATTGCCGGTATGCAAAGGCGGGAATGAAGGATTTAGGGATTTCGTCAATAACCTTGGAAAGGATATGTTTCAATATTTGGCACAAGGTCAATCAAAGTCCTATGTGATGGTAGAATATATTATAGATAACCAGGGGAAATTGGTTTATGCAAATGTGCTCACAGGCGGAAATGAAAAAATGAACCAAAAAATCGAAGAAGCTTTTATGAATATGCCGGACTGGTTACCAGCAATGCGCGCAGGGCTTAACGTGCCGATCAAATTGAAGCAAACCATTATGGTTGGGACTGAATGATCAAAAACATTCAGCAATTATTCACTTTTTATGGCAGTAAGCGGATTTGTTAAAGCGGCTTGAATAGCCTGATAACTCACGGTGATCAGTGCCACAAGAATAGCTCCCATTCCTGCTATAATGAAAACCCACCATTCAATATGAATTCGATAGGCAAAATCCTGTAACCATCCTTTCATCAGCAACCATCCAACAGGAGTGGCAATCAAAAAAGCCAATAATACCAGTACGATAAATTCTTTGCTTAATAAAATGACGATATTTCCCATACTGGCACCAATCACTTTACGGATACCAATTTCTTTGGATCTTTGAATAACGTTATAAGCTGACAAGCTCAGCAATCCGAAACAGGCAATTAGTATTGCCATTGAAGCGAAGAAACCAAAGACCATTCCGAATTGCGAGTCGGATTTATATTGATGATCAAAAGTTTCGTCGAGAAAGAAATAACTGAAAGGATCTGAGGGGAAGTGCCTAATCCAGATCTTTTCTACACCAGCAATCGCTTGGTGAATATTTGTAGTGTTGAATTTTATGGAATAAAAATTATGCGCGTCTGGTCTTAGCATAAAAATGATCGGATTTATGGCAACATGCAACCCTTGTTGATGATAATCAGCCACCACTCCAACTATCTTTAGTGTATCTCCATAATAGAGAATCGATTCTTTTATGGCTTCTTGTGGGTTTCTTAGTCCAAATAATGCAACGGCCTTTTCATTTATCAAAACAGCTTTCTTATCGGTACCATAATCCTTGGAAAAATAACGCCCAGCCTTCATTTCCATATTAAAGGCAGGTATGAAATCGTAGTCTGCATAAATAAAATAAAAGGTATACCATTCATTATTGCTGGCACTTGCAAGACGTGCTCCATTGGTCATATAGATTTCTTTGCCCATAATACTGGAGGATGCTGTCATATTTTTCACGTCATTTATGCTTAGCAAATCATTCCTAAATGATAGGTAAGAATTTTTATATATGGAATCTCCAAGCGAAACTGGACCGTCGAGTACTAGAGTTTGGCTGATATTAGCCCCTAAGGGCTGAGTTCTCATGAAACTGACTTGTTGAAAAACAATAATGGTTCCTGCAATCAGGATGATGGATGCAGTGAATTGTCCAATAATCAATCCTTTCCTCAAAAATTGACCTTTCCCAGAGTTTTTAAATGCCCCTTTCAATACTGCAACGGGATGGTACCCGGATAAAACAAATGCCGGATAAATTCCTGAAAGCAAAGTTCCCATCAAAAACAGCAGTACAAATCCAATTAAATAAGAAATCGGCATATATAGTCCACTACCAAGATCTTTACCAATAAGACGGTTAAAAGATGGTGTAAGCAGCATGGCGAGTATAAGGGCTATTGCTAATGCGAGAAAATTCAATAAGAAACTTTCCAATAGAAACTGGCTGATCAGGTCTCTCCGGAGCGCGCCTAAGACTTTACGTACGCCAACTTCCCTGGCCCTCTCCAGCGATCGGGCAGTAGCCAAATTAGTGTAGTTGATCCAAGCGATGGTGATGATAAGGATAGAAACAAGAAATAGAAATTGGACGGATCTGCCATCGCCATTGACTTCCGCTTCTTCATTGAAATGAGAAAATAGATGGATATCCTTCATAGGCATCAGATAAAGATCTAAACGGCTGTTTCTGGCGATTTGACTTGGACTGTTAAGGCGGCGATCGCAAAAAACTGGCAATTTCGATTCAAGCCCCTTCCAGGAACTTCCTTTACGCAATTGGAAATAATCATAGAAATCATACCAGCCTAAAGTGAGTTCTGGATCCTGTTCCTTTCCTTTTCCCAAGTAATGAATTAAGTTATCAAAGGTTTTATATGATATAAGAAAATTAAAGACAAGGTGAGAATTAGATGGATAATTTTTAAAAACACCTGTTATCTTATATGAAAATGAATATCCCCCCTCACGGACGCTCAATAGCTGACCAACCGGTTCCTCATTTCCAAAATATTTCCTGGCCATATTATCAGAGATGATAATACTATTAGGATCACTCAACGCGGTTACCGGATTACCCTTCGTGAAAGGTATAGTAAACATCGTAAGGAATGAGGCGTCAGCGTAATATCCTTTGCCTTCAAGGATTTTGATATTCCTTTGATCGTTTGAAATCACCAGATTGTATTGAGTTGGCTCAAGTTGTGACCATGCGATCCTGGAATCAACCAACCTGCAATAATTTTCCACCTCAGGAAATTCGCTTTTCATCAGGGGGGCCAATCCAGGGAAAACGGTGGCTGATTGCATGGTTAATTTTCCCTGATCATGGATATCAAGACGCATCCGCACGATTTGATCAGCGTTTGTATGGAAATTGTCAAAACTCCTTTCGTATGAGACGTACTGAAAGAGAATTAAACAACAGGTAATCCCAATGGTAAGGCCTAGCAAGTTGAGGAGAGTATAACCACGATTTGACCAAAGAGTACGGAGGGTTATTCTTAAATTAATCTTAAACATAATTAAAATCATTTTTTATATTGGTCTCATTAAAACCTGAATCGTTTGGGAAGTCTGTTGTTTCAGGACCACCTGTTTCTCTATTGTTAATTTTTCTAATACCTCTTCTTGGTAATGCCTGACGGTAAGCAGTGTCAGGCCTTTTTCTACCTCCACATCAAAAAGATTTGAAGCCTGCAATTGAAGTTTATCGATTTTATCTGCTCTATCATCCATGCAAACGACAAGACTGACTGCCCCGCTTTGGACCAGATTCGGTTTAACGCGGATGGAAGCGAATAAATGATATAATTCGGCAATAAGTTTTTCTCCAACAAATGAAAAATCCTTCGAATGAAAATGAATGAGCGTCTGATTCTGTTTCAGTACAATGATCGGTGGAAGGTCAGAAGGCTTATCAGAATGGATGATTGTCCCTGGAAGATCCTTGTCAAGAAAACACTTTACAAAGAGGGGAATCGATTTATTCTGCAATGGCTTCACTGTTTTAGGATGGATGACCTGAGCCCCGTAAAAGGCCATTTCAATTACCTCATCATAGTCAAGTTTGGGGATTAATTGGGCATCAGGAAATTCCTTGGGATCGGCATTCATGACTCCTTCGACATCTTTCCAAATGGAAATGCTTTCTGCGTCAAGCATGTTAGCAAAGACTGCGGCGGAATAATCACTTCCTTCTCTTCCCAATGTGGTGCTTTCGTTTTCATCGGTTGATCCAATGAAACCCTGGGTGACAATAATATCTTCGATTTTGAAAATCGGACCCAGAACATGATCTACCCGGCCTTGTGTGAAATTCCAATCTATATTGGCATCACGAAAGTTATCGTCTGTTCTGAAAACATCCCTTACATCAAGCCATTTGTTCGCACAATTATCTTTATTGAGTAAAAAACTTACGATAGTAGATGATAATAACTCACCGACGCATACCATTTGGTCGTAATAATAATCAAATTCCTTTTGAGGCTTTCCGTGTAAAAGCCATTCCACTTCGGTAAAAAATCCTGAAAGCAAAAAATCTGCACTTGGTTGACTTTTTCCTAGAATCTCTTTTGTAATTTCTAAGTGATATTCTTTGACAGAGTTGAGCAGATCGACTGCTTCCTCCTTTTTGTTCTTGTAAAAAGCCTCTGCGACCTTTTCCAAAGCATTAGTAGTTTTACCCATGGCTGAAATGACAATCAACATCTTTTCATTTTCGAAAGCCTTCAGGATGTTTGGCAAATTTCGAATTCTTTCAATGGAATTGATGCTTGCTCCTCCGAATTTAAATACCCGCATTTGATTTATTGATTTGGATGATGGCCAACTCCCCAATCATCAGGTCCGATGAATACTAAGTCTGGCAAAGATAAGGAACGGATTATGTCCATATTACACCTGCCCGTTGCTGGCTGGCATTAAACGATTATTTTTGTATGGAGGTTGTACAATTTAAACGTTGGAAAATGCAGATTAATCGAAAAGTGCTCACATTGGACGAATTCACGATTCAACAGTTGCGCAATTTTCCGAATGCAACGGGTGAATTAAGTAATTTATTGAGAGATATTGGCCTGGCGGCCAAACGGGTAAATGTGGAAGTGAATAAAGCAGGACTGGTGGACATATTGGGAGATGCAGGATTGGTTAACGTGCAGGGGGAAGATGTTAAGAAGCTGGACATATTTGCGAATGCCCAATTTATGGGAGTGTTGAGACATGGAATCAGCTGCGCAGGATTTGGAAGTGAAGAAATGGAAGATATAGTCGTTTTTGATGATGAGTTAAGTAATAATTCAAAATATGTATGCCTTTTTGATCCATTGGATGGCAGCGGAAATATTGACGTAAATGTCTCGATTGGCACTGTTTTCAGTATATACAGAAGATTAAGCGCTAAAGGGGAGCCCTGCAAAAAGTCTGATTTCCTTCAGCAAGGCATTAGTCAGGTTGCTTCAGGCTATATAATTTACGGATCATCCACCATGATGGTCTATGCAACTCGGCGTGGCGTAAATGGATTTACACTAGACCCTTCGATAGGCGAATTTACTTTGAGTCATCCCGACATCAAATGCCCGGAAAAAGGGAGATATTATTCTGTCAACCATGGTAACTTCTTTCTTTATGAAGGGCATGTAAAAAATTACATTGATGCTTGCCAAAAGAAAAATACAACAAATGGTGGTCCGTATGCCCAAAGGTATATTGGCAGCCTCGTCGCCGATGTTCACAGAAACCTGATTAAAGGAGGTATTTTTATGTATCCGGCCACCACAGATAAACCTGAAGGAAAACTGAGAATTCAATATGAATGTAATCCGCTGGCATTCCTGGTTGAAGTAGCAGGTGGCATTGCAACGGATGGCAGACAACGCATGCTCGAGGTGCAACCTCAAACCCTTCATCAACGCTCACCATTTTTTATCGGAAGCAAACTGATGATGGAAGAATTGGAGAAATACTTGAATCAAAAATGAAGGATTAAGTGAAATTGTCAAACATAGTAATGACGCAATTGATCAGGGCTATATTTTGCTCCAGCTTGATTTTTTCCTTCCTATTAACTAATTGCGCAAAAAAAACGACTACCCCCGCCTCAGGATCGCTTGGGAAAAATGAAGTAAGCAATCTTTCAACAGATGACATGAGTGTGGCAATATTGTATTTTGTAAATACTTACAGAAAATCAATCGGGCGCGTTCCAGTGCAACCCAACCATTATGAGTCTGAGGTTGCCTTGCAACACAGCGTAAGAATGGCCCGAAAAATTACCCCTTTTGGACATGCAGGATTTGAATCACGTATAAAGGCAATTGAAAAACAATTGGGGCCTATGCAGGCGACAGCTGAAAATGTTGCCTACGGTCAAATGACAGCCAGGGAGGTGGTCGATTCATGGCTGCAAAGTCCAGCTCATCGAAAAAATATAGAAGGAAACTATGTGCTCACAGGAATTGGATGCGCAAAAAGCAATACTGGGGTTATTTATTATACTGAGATATTCACCAGATAAATTATATGGAAAGGAAATCAAGTTCATTGCCGAACAATTTGGCATAGAAAAGGAACTACAGTAAATTGCCGTTCTATGCAACAACATATCATAATTTCAGTTTCCAATTTAATAAAGAAATACGGAGACTTTCTTGCAGTTAAGGGAATTAGTTTTGAAGTATATGAAGGAGAGATTTTTGGATTACTCGGCCCAAATGGGGCAGGAAAATCCACCACTCTGGAAATTATTGAGACATTGAGGGAAAAAACGAGCGGGAAAGTAACCGTTGACGGGATCGACCTTGACCAACGACCTGACGAAATCAAAAAGATCATAGGTGTGCAATTACAGACTTCAGGCTACTACCCTGGATTGAACCTTACAGAACTCATTGAATTATTCGGTGGCTTATACAATCAGTCTGTAAAACCCGTGAAGTTATTGGATATGGTGAACCTCCGTGACAAGGCTAAGGCCAAATTTAAAGAACTCAGCGGCGGCCAAAAACAACGATTTTCAATAGCTACTACACTGATCAATCATCCAAAGATTATTTTTCTAGATGAACCCACGACTGGATTGGACCCACAAGCCAGGAGAAATTTGTGGGACCTTATTAAAGATATACGAGCCAAAGGTACTACCGTCATCATGACCACCCATTATATGGATGAGGCGGAAGTTTTATGCAATAGGGTTGCCATTATTGATTCAGGCAATATTATTGCCCTGGGTACGCCCGATAAACTAATTGACAATTTAGTTGCTACAGGTTTTGAAAAACCTAGGGAAGTGAAGCAGGCCAATTTGGAAGACGTATTTATTCAATTAACTGGTCATGTCTTAAGGGAAGAGTAAACAAATTAATTATGAATGCTATTAATTCCGACGCCCGCTATCCGATAGGAAAATATGAGTCAAAACCTTTTTCGGAAAAACAAAGACAGGACTGGCTTACGGATATTAAATTCCTTCCTAATGTATTGGAGAATTCATTGTTGAATCTCGACGGGCCTCAATTGCATACTCCCTACCGTGAAGGGGGGTGGACAATTTGGCAACTGGTACACCATATTGCCGATAGTCATATGAATGCATATTGCCGCTTTAAGTTGGGGCTTACGGAAGATAATCCGACTATCCGGACATACGATGAAAAGGCCTGGGCTGTGTTGAACGATGTGAAAAGCGTTCCAGTCAATGTTTCCATAACATTATTATTTGCCTTACATGCGCGTTGGTTTGAAGCTATTCAAAAAATCAGTGAATCTGAATGGAACAAGACCATTTTTCATCCCGAACAACAAAGATCAATGACTCTTTGGCAATTGTTAGGGTTATACGCCTGGCATGGCAAGCACCATGTCGCCCACATCACTTCGCTCAGGGAGCGTAATAATTGGTAACCTCATATGAAAGATATCAGCTGGAAAACACTTTCATCCAAATTCCTTTTTAGGGATGATTGGTTCACCGTCCGGTTAGACACTTGTGAAACAAAAGAAGGTAAGATAATCAACCCTTATTATGTGTATGAATTTCCCGACTGGGTAACGGCGGTCGCGTTAACTGAAAAAGGAGAATTTATTATTGAAAGGCAATATCGGCACGCATTGGGCCAAACGAATTTTGAACTCCCGGGCGGGTGTGTAGATAGTTCTGATGCCTCATTAGAGGCCGCTATTGCCAGGGAACTGCTGGAAGAAACCGGATACCGGTTTTCTGGGTTTGAAAATCTTGGCCAGATATCTGCCAATCCCTCTACCAACAACAATCTTATGCACATTTATCTTGCCACGGGTGGCCGATTGGTTCAGGATCAGAATCTGGATCACAATGAAGAAATAGAGGTCTACTTGTTTTCCGTGGATGAAGTAAAGCGATTATTGAGGGAAAATAAGATTGTACAAAGCATGCATGTGACAGCATTGTTTTATGCCCTGAATAAGCTTGGAGAACTTACATATTGAAATTTACTTCGCCAACAACAAAAACACTCCCGCATACAACTATCAAATCTTTTTTGCGCGAAATTTCCTTTGCCGATTCGATTGCTTTCCCTACTGAAGCGTACATATTGCCCTTAAGACCGAAACCAGCAGCCATCTCGGCCAATTGGAGTTCGGGCAAAGCCCTCGGTATTTGCGCCTTAGTGTAATAATAGTGGGCATGCTTTGGGAGTAATCTTAGGATACTTTCTATTTCTTTATCTTTCACCAAACCGATCACGATATGGAGTTCTTCATGATCCGTAATTTCAATCTGCCTTACTATTTGTGCGATTCCGTCCTCATTGTGCCCCACATCCAAAACAATCATGGGATTTTCTTGAATTACTTCCCACCTTCCATGCAAACCAGTCAGGTGCTTCACTTCCGTCAAAGCTTTTTGCAATTGCCATTCCGAGATATTCCATCCCTTATCCTGCATGACCCGAATTGCTTCTAATACCGTGATGAGGTTTTTGGTTTGATAAAGTCCAATAAGGTCCAGATGATAATATTGTTTCGCATTTGAATGAGATTGTGTCACTTCCGCAATCAATTGGTGTTTTTCAAACCTCCATTCAGCAACAAATCTTTTCTGATCAGCAAACGATATGGTAGCGTCCTGGTCTATGGCCATTTTCATGAAAACTGTGGAACTTTCATGACCCGTTTCTCCGATAACTACTGGGATCTTTTTTTTAATTATTCCGGCTTTCTCAAATGCAATTTTGTCTATTGTCCCACCCAAAATATTCATATGGTCATATCCAATATTGGTAATGACAGATAATTCGGGTGTTATAATATTGGTACTGTCCAATCTCCCCCCAAGACCTACTTCAATAATGCCTATATCAACTTCCATCTTCGCAAAATATTCAAATGCCATTGCTACTGTAATTTCGAAAAAAGAGGGTTCTATTAAACCTATCAAAGACTGTATTTTCTGTGTAAATTCAATTACAAAATCCTCCTTTATCCAATCGTTGTTTATTTTAATCCTTTCCCTGAAATCCTTTAAGTGAGGAGATGTGTATAATCCAGTTTTATATCCTGCAGTTTGAAAAATTGCAGAAAGCATGTGACTCACTGAGCCTTTTCCATTAGTGCCGGCGATGTGGATGGATTTGAATTGTTTTTGTGGATTCCCCAAAAAATTGCATAGTGCAATAGTGTTGCTTAAATCATTCTTATATGCTGCTGCCCCAATTCGGCTAAACATGGGTAAGCGCGTAAATAAATAATCGATGGTTTGTTGGTAATCCATTTTTATTCAGGTGGGCAAATCTACGGATGGATCGTAGAAAACTAATCTATGACTAGTTGTTATTCTTAAAATCACCCCTTTTCCATGCTTGAATGAAGTCAGCCCAGGCGGCCGGATTAAATATATTCATGGGGGGTAATTGACCTTGGTAATAGTATTTTGCAGCGCTTTGTTTCAAGTAATAATTTGAGGCCTCTTTTGCATCTGATGGCAGTGTTTTTGATAAAAGCCTTCTTTTGGCCGCGTCTGTATTTTGCCTTGCGACTTCGACTTCATCATCGAATGGTACATTGGTGTTCACGAAGTCACGATCGAATTGCTCCCGTGTTGGCCGGGGGGTAATGACATAGGCTGGCAGATAAAATGTATCAGTCACCATCAATGATACGATGCTGTATTGGTTGCCTGATAGAGTATCCGGGATCTTAACCAAAAGGGGCTTGTATCCGATACAGGTGAATTCAATTTGATCTCCTTTCAAGACTACGATGGAGAATACGCCCTGATCGTTTGTTATTGTCCCACGTCGATCGTTTTTGTCCACTACGCTTGCGGCCTGTATTCCTTTGAGGCTATCAGATGTTACAACTAATCCAAAGAATTGAATTACAGAATCTTTTAATTTGTCAAACTGTGCCTGTCCAGCAAATGGCGCAGATAACAACAGGAGGTATAGTAAAATTTTTTTCATTAAGTCAACTTTTGGTTCATAGCCAAGGCCCTGTTGTTCATTTTGCCGGACCACAATTTAAGTAATTCGGTGCCAGTCTGGTATGATAGTACCTCAGTAAACTTATTGGACCAGGCAAGCAGCTCTTTCGTGTCGTTTGAATTGGAAAATTCACTTCTCCGATTTGGACTAGTGAAGCCCATATCGATCTCCATGATTCATTTAAAACCCGTTCAAAATTAGTCTTTATAAACCGTAAAAAGTAAACAAAGTAAGTAGGCTATTGGTTAATTTTGCTGCAAAATAAAGTTTTTAACAAAATATTGCAGCATGAACAATGAGAATATTTTGGAGGCATTAGCCAAGGTGCAAGAACCTGATTTGGGAAAGGATATTGTGACTTTAAATATGGTGAGGGATATTGAAATTAATGGCGATCATATTTCTTTTACACTGGTATTGACTACCCCAGCCTGCCCGCTTAAAGACATGCTCAAAAAAGCTTGTGTGGAGGCAATTCAGTCCCATTGTCAAGAGTCCGCAATAGTTGATGTAAGATTTGAAGCAAATACAAATTCTAACCGAAAAGATCCAAAAACAATTTTACCGAAAGTAAAAAATATCATCGCGGTAGTTAGTGGAAAAGGCGGCGTTGGCAAAAGTACTATAGCTGCCAATTTTGCACTTGCATTGGCTAAAGACGGAGCTAGAGTAGGTTTAATGGATGCCGACATCTATGGTCCTAGTATTCCCATCATGTTTGGCGTCCGTGGGGAACGCCCAAAAATGAAAAATGTGGGCGATAAAGGAATCATCGTCCCACTTGAGAAATATGGCATTGTCTTAATGAGCATAGGTTTGCTGGTCGACGAAAAAAACGCGGTGGTTTGGCGTGGACCGATGGCTAGCAGTGCAATTAAGCAGTTTGTAACTGATGTGTACTGGGACGAGCTAGATTACCTGGTGATTGACATGCCACCTGGAACTGGTGATATCCATCTGACATTAATGCAGACTGTCCCCGTAACAGGAGTGATTGTAGTAACCACGCCTCAAGATGTAGCACTTGCTGATGCTAAAAAAGGGATTGCCATGTTTGGTCAGGCGCAGTTAAAGGTACCGATAATTGGTCTCGTAGAGAATATGAGCTATTTTATTCCCCCCGAAAGCCCTATTACTGACAAATATTATATTTTTGGAAAGGATGGGGGTAAGAGACTTGCAGAGGAATATGATATACCATTTTTAGGCCAAATACCCCTGGTGCAGAGCATAAGGGAAGGAGGCGATGCAGGAATCCCTGTAATGATTGGAGAGGATGAATTTGCCATAAGCGCCTTCATGGAATTTGCGGGGAACGCCGTGAGAAGTATTTCCATGTTAAATGCAAACATTGGAATGGAACGAGTCGCCGAGATCGTGTAAGAGAAAGTAGGGCGATAGATTGAACTAAATTGAAGATTTTATCACATTTGCTAATTTCGTTTCATGTACAGTTTACCCTACTTCAAAGAAAAGAATTATTCGGTGGTCAGGCAATTTATGCAGGATAACCCTTTCGTGATACTGGCAGGATGTAATTCAGATCAATGCCCTGTTGCCACACATATCCCTTTACTAATTGAAGAAAAGGAAAATGGTCTTGTATTTTATGGCCATGTCATGAGGAAAACAGATCATCACTTGGCTTTTCTTCAAAATCCAAATGTTTTGACTATTTTCACTGGGCCTCATACATATGTAAGTGCCAGCTTGTACAGTGATCCAAGGCAGGCTTCAACCTGGAATTATATGACTGTCCACGCCAGAGGTACACTTAGGTTCTTAGAAGATGAGAAACTGCTTGAGATATTACAAAAAACAACTTCCCGTTTTGAGAATAACGAGCATTCGCCTTCGCTTTTTGATAAATTACCTGAAGATTATGTAAACCGGTTGGTCAAATCGATCATTGCTTTTCAAGTTGAGGTAAAGTCAATTGACAATGTGTTTAAGTTGAGCCAAAACAGGGATGAAAAGAGCTATCATAATATCATTGACCATTTGAATAATGGCGATGCCAGTGCAGGTCAGGTGGCTTCTGAAATGGAAAAAAGAACCTCACAATTGTTTCAACAGCCTGGGGAGCAGCAGAGACCTTAAAACAGCCAAATATGAACAGAAGGCAGCTTGTAGAAATCATACGCCAAAAAAAATCCTGCCTTTGCGTTGGCCTTGACACAGATCCAGCCAGGATTCCCAAAGCCCTTCTTAAAAACCCAGACCCTGTTTTCGAATTCAATAAACAAATCATTGACTCAACAAAGGAACATTGCGTTGCCTATAAGATAAATACCGCTTTCTATGAGGCATCGGGTTCAAAGGGCTGGGAATCCATGGCTAAGACCGTGGCCTACATTCCATCTACACATTTTTCTATTGCTGATGCTAAACGTGGGGATATTGGAAATACTTCGTCACTTTATGCGCGTGCTTTTTTTGAAACCTTGAATGTGGACGCTGTTACTGTGGCTCCTTATATGGGCGAGGACAGTGTGAAACCTTTCCTTGAATACAAAGACAAATGGACCATTTTGTTGGGTCTTACTTCGAATTCCGGAGCTAAAGATTTCGAACTCCAGAGGAATGGCGGAGAGTACTTATATGAGCGGGTATTGTCCACTTCATCAAGCTGGGGCACGCCTGAAAACCTGATGTTTGTGATCGGGGCCACACAAGCGAGCTGGTTTGAAAGGATCCGGCAGCTTACGCCAGATCATTTCTACCTGGTTCCAGGCGTTGGGGCCCAAGGAGGAAGCTTGCAGGATACAATGGGAAAGGCAATGAATGCTGATATAGGTTTATTAATCAATGTGAGCAGATCTATCATATACGCTTCCGGAGAGGATAATTTCGCTGTAGGAGCTGGCCAAGCAGCGTCAATTTATCGTTCAGAAATGATGAAGTTTATCTGAAATTTCAATTTTAATTGGGTAGGCTGGACCAAGCTTATCCTGATTAAATCGTCATTTTTCTTAGTTTCTCTGAAGTTTTTTTATATTTTGGAGGGGCGAAACCTTGCTAATATGAAAAAATTGACCATCACTGCTTTGTTGCTTTTTATTTTCCTGAGTTCCTTTCCTCAAAAAAATTTCTTCCCTGGCTGGATACAGATGTCTAAAGGGGATACCCTGCACGGTTATTTACAGCAGGAAATTAGAAAGGACATCATCGAAACAATCAACTTTAAACCCGAAGGAGAATCTTCCAATTTTAAACGGTTTACGGTCGCTGAAGTCCAATCTTTTAAATATGACGAGGGTAATTTGTACAGGACGATCACCTTTACCAATAGCGCCACTGAAAACGCAGTTGACCAAACTTGTTTTGCGCGGCAACTTGTTGCCGGTATTTATTCCCTTTTTGAAATAATAAAGAGTGAGCGTACTTTTTATATTATTCGAAACGAAAATACAGACTACTTTTTATACAATTCCATTTTTGGTGTCAGCGGAGCATTGGAAAAAGAGGGCAATTATTTAAACCAACTGATTCAACTGGCAACAACATGTAATGGACCAAACTTGCATCCGGAAAGAGTTGATTATACCAATAAAGACTTGCTGAGATTTGTGCTGGAGCTAAATAATTGCAATTCGCCGGAGAGTGCATCGATCAGTTATTATCACAAAACAAAAACGGTTGCCCGACTTTTTGTCTTTGCCGGCGGCCTGCCTTTAGGCAACAGGAGCCAATTGACGGCGGATTTAATGGGCCGGTTTGTATACCCACAGATTGATCCAAAACTCTCTTTCAATATTGGGTTACACTATTCAAATACCGAAAAACCAGTTTTAAGGCGGGATTATACTTACACCCCCCTGTACACCCAGACCAATTACAAAATAACCAGTATACCCATCTTTGTTCAATATAATTTTACACGGGGGATCATTCAGCCATATATTTATGGAGGGGCATCGGCAGCCTACTTATCGGTTAACCCAGATAATCCCTGGGATCCGTATGATGGGAACGAAATTTATGGCAACAATCAATTTAATATCGAACTTCTTGGTGGGATTGGAGTAGAGGCTTATATCACTCCCTGGTTCCTGGCCAGAATTGACTGGAGATATGAGTACACATTACAATTTCCTTCGATTGGGCTTGGATTTAAATTCTGACATTTTTTTCCAGCATTCCTTCATCTAGTTCTTTTTCACTTTTGGCGATGATGAGGGTAGCGACCCCATTTCCAATAATATTGGTGATCGCCCTGGCTTCGCTCATAAACTTGTCAATTGCTAATAGAAATGCCAAGCCTTCCACGGGAATTTTTTGGACCGCAGCCAGGGTAGAAGCAAGTACAATAAAGCCGCTGCCAGTTACTCCGGCTGCACCTTTTGAGGTGATCATCAATATGCCTAGTAAACTCAACATTTCCCAGGTAGACAATTGAATATTGTAAAACTGCGCGAGGAAAATGGTGGCCATCGACAAATAGATGGATGTCCCATCAAGGTTAAAAGAATATCCCGTTGGAACCACCAATCCTACAACAGGCTTACTACACCCCATCTTTTCCAGTTTAAGCATCAGGGAAGGCAACGCAGCTTCGGATGAAGAAGTTCCAAGCACAATCAGTATTTCTTCTTTAATGTTTTTCAAGTACTTAAAGATGCTGAGTCCAAAATATCGCATGATCAACCCTAAAACCAATAAGATAAAAACGATCATGGTGCAATAGATTGCCATCATCAATTTAGCTAATGGAATCAAGGTCCGGATCCCGAACTTTCCAATCGTAAAGGCCATCCCTCCGAATGCCCCTAACGGCGCCAGATACATTACGTAATGAAGGGCTTTAAAGACCACCTTTGTCAAATAATCGAAAATAGAGAGCAGGGCTGCCCTGCGCGGGGTCAGGCTGATGATAATCCCGGCGATAATTGCTAATATTAATACCTGCAGGGTGAGATTAGTACGGAAAAATTGGAGCCAATCAAGTTTACTTGAAGCATGTTTGGTATAAGTGGAGACATCGAGCATGACCACTCCTGTTCTTTGGATTTTACCCGGCTGAATCAACAGCGCCATGCCAATCCCAATAGCAAGAGCAAAACTGGTTACGACTTCAAAATAAATCAATGATTTAAGGCCTATCCTTCCCACCTTTTTGAGGTCACTCATTCCTACTATTCCTGAAACAATGGTTAGAAAAATAATAGGAGGAATAAAGATTTTAATAATGCTGACAAATGTTTTCCCCATCCACTCGGTCCTGATTGCTATGGAAGGATAGAAATAACCCAATAAAATGGCCATAATTAGGGCGATCAGTACCAGAAAGGTCAAGTTGCTAAACAGGCTTTTGATGTTGAAAGGACTTTTCACCTATTGATATTCAAAGATTCTCATAATTTCAAAAAAGCGGAATACTTCTTCAAAGGAATTATAAAGCGGAGTGGGAGCAACCCGGATCACGCCGGGTTCCCGGTAATCAACCACGATACCTGATTCAGTCATTTTTTCATGAATTTCTTTACCTTTTTGTTCAAAATATAGTGACAGTTGAGCACCTCTTTTTTTAGGATCCGCCGGGGTCAACAAACTAAAATTGATTGTATTAATCCTTAAGAGTAGGAATTCGAGATAGGCGGTCAATTCCCTGCTTTTTGCAAATAAATTTTGAATACCAGCTTTATCAAAAAGCTCTAACGAAACTTTTAAGGCAACAAGGTTAAAGACGGGAGCCGTACTTTGGTTCCACCCATGCACATTCGCCTTTGGAACGAACTTCTTTTCCATTTTAAACCTGGTTGATTCTTCATTACCCCACCAGCCCCCTAGGCGTACATGTGTCTGATCCCGTGCATATTTATTATGGATAAATGCTCCCCCAGTCGCTCCAGGTCCTCCGTTAAGGTATTTGTATGAGCACCAAACTGCAAAATCGACGTTCCAATCGTGCAAGTGAAGCTCGGTATTTCCAACGGCATGGGCCAGGTCGAAACCAGCAATGGCGCCTGCGTGGTGAGCTGCCGCAGTTATCAAAGGGATATCAAAGAATTGTCCATTGTAATAATTGATCCCACCAAACATAACCATAGCTAAAGAATCCTTATGGCTCTCAATTGCGGAAAGAATATCCTCTTCCCGGATGATACTTTCCCCTTTTCTTGGCGCAATTTCAATAATACTGTCTGATGGTCTAAAGTGGAAATTGTCGGGCCAATAGGCTTCTCTGAAATGATTATGCATTTGGATTTGAGATTCCATGGCATATTGATCTGAAGGAAAGGCTCCCGCTTCCATAATGACCTTATATCTTTTGGCTGTAGGGTGATAAAAAGACAAAAGCATCAAATGAAGGTTTACCGTCAAGGAATTCATGACTGTGACTTCCTCTTCCAAACAACCCAGTATAAGGGATAGCGGTTTAGAGAAAGGCAATTGGTAGTACAACCATGGATTTTGAGCAAATTGATAACCTCCGATTGCCAAATCCTTCCAATCTTTTAATTCTTGTAGAAAGGCTGCTTCGGCCTTCCTGGGAAGCAGACCCAAGGAATTCCCGCAAAAGTAAATTGCATCTGCGCCTTTATATTTGGGGTAATGGAATTGGGAGCGGAATGGCTGAAGTGGATCGTTCTTGTCTTTTTTCTGGGCGAACGACAAGCTTGCTTCAAATGGTTCTGACATGTAAGCAAATTTGGGCCAATATAGGGCAAAGATTCTTATAACAGTAAGAAGGAATAATGCATTTTCCGATAAGCACCTCCAATGATTTATCGCTCTCTTACTTCTCTTCCCGGCTAAAAACTTATTACAAGTGCACCCGTAAGCTCAACTGCCGACCTTTTCCTCGGAACCAGTTAAAAAGACAAATTTTAGTTGTCCACCAGGAATGGATTTCATAAGCCAATCTGCCTGGGGACACTATTGGATCGCATTTTAAACAATCTTCAACCTTTTGCTTTGTCCTTCAATTGAAAATGAAATCAGGGATCTTATTTTCATTTGAATATTTTTTAAATAAAAGGGATAGCAAATTACTGATGCTATCCCTTTTTTAAAATCAAAATGGATATATATAGATAGGGAATTATCGAATTGCCCTCGATTGTCGGAATTACTTCCTACACCTTCACTTTATCCTTTTTTGAGGAATGCTTTTCACTATCATTATCATTATCTTCATCTTCATCCTTATTGCCGGCGTGTGTCATGTTTACTTTACCAAAACTGCTCTTAATCTTAATTTTTGATTTACCATCTCCAGCCTTTCCACTATAATCCTTGTCAAACTTCGGCCCTGAATCTTCGTCATCGTCCTTATCTTCTTTGATCATATATTCTGTATGATTATTGAAACTGCCAAAGCTGGTATGTACCTCAAAATGAGCTGAAAGATTATTTGACACAATCATTTTGACAGTAGAATAAGATTCGTTGACGGATAACTCATCAATGTTGTTATCCACGGAGAATTGGACGTTCCCAGAAAATTCGCTATTGATCTTCACGTTCCCACTGACCCTATCAATATGGGATTTACCGTCGAACTTGAAAGTGACCTTGCCATTATGTACATTACCTAGGGAGGCTTCTCCGAATTCAACATCTATATCTCCTACATTTTCCAGATTGCCGGTAGTAAGTCCGCCGAACTTGCTTGTTAGATTAACTTCGCCTTTTCTGTCACCCATCTTGATTTTTCCAAACTGGTTCACAATTTCAAGGGGATTGTCGGCAGGCATCATGATCGTGTAATTGATATGGAAGGACTTATTGCCTTTTGAATGATTGCCATGATCGTTCATTTGTTCAACGGTGGTTTTAAAGGAAATCAGATTACCGCTACGGTCATCAGAAACACTTATCTCATCCATCATTCTTTCGGCCTTATCGTCGGTACTTGCTTCAGTTTCGATTTCAATATTTACCTGAATCTCATTTTTATCCCATGTACTAACCATCACATCACCGAAAGAATTGTCAATTGATAATTTGTCGTTAGAGGTTACTGTATAGGATTTATTAATGTTCTTTTTTCTTTCCGAATCATCGGATTTCCCAGCAAAAATAAGCGTGGGTAGACATACCAGGGTAAGCAATACAATGGTACTAGATCGATTTATATGCATTTTCATATTCTGATTTTTTTGAATGGTTGATTTGTTTTATTATATCTAATTGATGGTTCAGTAATCTCATCTGCAGTTGAAGATTCTGAATCATGGCTTCCAATAATTGTTCTCTGTTCGGATTTTTGGTTAATTGTTCCTGCAAAGAATGGTATACGCTATCCAGGTTGCTCACATCACCGGCAAATTGCTTGTAAAGAAGTGGTTCATCTTTTTCAATTCTTTTCAGCTCTTTGTGTTTAATCTCTACAATCTTGGCAAAATGATATAGCTCTTCTTTATAGTTTCCCTCTTCCTCAGCATAGGCTGGATTGGTATTTGTATCAATTCCAGCAGCCAAAGTATCTTTTGGATTGATTACACTTGTGGTTGTGTTTTGAGGGGTAACTGCGGCATCCTTTGTTTTTGAACTGATGGGGGAGGAGCTTTTATTACTTGCCGCCAGGTTAGTGCCGACATCCTTGCGACCAGACCCCGAAAAATACCATATCCCGGCCACCACCCCGATCGTCACCGCAGCAGCAACACTCCAGCGTAGGAAATCTATACGGACAATGGGCCCTTTTCTGACGTCGCCAGAACCCAGGTCCTGATTGATCCCTTCCCAAACTTTAGGCGCCGGATCCTCAGCGTCAAATTCTTCTCTGTGATCTCTGATAAATTGCTCCAATTGGCTGCTCATGATAAGGCTCCTTGTTTTATTATGCCTATTAATTTTTGTTTAGCCCTCATATACTGGGTACGTACCGTAGCATGGGAAACCCTCAGAACCTCAGCTATCTCCTCATGGTCATACCCTTCAAATAAATAAAGGCTTAAAACGGTACGGTATCCATTAGGTAATAGTTTTACCGCCTTTTTGATTTCTTCAACCTTCAGCTGGATATCATTTTCATCCTGGGTTTCGGTTTCAGGCACATAACCCAGGTTTGTTTTTTCAATGTCAATCATATCCATTTTCTTTTTTCGAAGATGATTGATGGATTTATTGATCACAATTTTTTTCAACCAGGCTCCAAATGTGGATTTGTATTGAAAAAACTCAATGGAATTGAAAGCATCCACAAACGCATCCTGTAAGACGTCTTCTGCATCACCTCTGTTGTTCACAATTCGAAGGCTGGTGTTAAACATAGCCTTTGAATATTTCTGATACAATTCAGCACAACTACGGGGATCCTTCCGTTTACATCTTTCTACAAGCTCATCCTGAAGTATTGGTGCTGTTAGTTCCAAACAAACTGTTTTAGGTTTCTACAAATAAATACACAAATTATTGTCACTTGTTGCATGGCCGGACGATAAATACAATTTTTAACATCATAAGTAATTAATTATGAACAAGGAACGAATAGGCAATCAACGAGGTTTTTCTTATTTTAGCAGCGAATTCGAATTCCTTATGGCCTCCAAAACAGACCTTTTTCAAAGCCCGGATTATTTCTTGCTGGATGAACTTTTGACTGAAGAGCACAAGTTAATCCGCGAATCGGTCAGGAATTACGTAAAAAAGGAAATTTCGCCGATAATTGAAGATTACGCCCAAAGAGCTGAATTTCCAATCCAGATCGTCAAGCAATTAGGCGATTTAGGATGTTTTGGCCCAACGGTTCCAGTCGAATATGGGGGTGGCGGCCTCGATTATATCAGCTATGGCCTGATGATGCAGGAACTAGAAAGAGGGGATAGTGGTGTTCGATCCACCGCTTCGGTACAGGGTTCCCTGGTGATGTTTCCCATTTATGAGTTTGGAAGCGAACAGCAACGCAAGAAATATCTGCCTAAACTCGCATCGGGCGAATGGTTAGGCTGTTTTGGATTAACGGAGCCAGATCATGGTTCTAACCCAGCTGGTATGCTAAGCGGGTTTACGGATGCAGGTGATCATGTCATCTTGAATGGAAGTAAAATGTGGATCAGTAATGCCCCATATTCTGATATTGCCGTTGTTTGGGCTAAAGATGAACTGGGAGATATCCGGGGATTGATTTTGGAAAGAGGAATGGAAGGATTCAGTACACCCCATACCCACGGAAAGTGGAGTTTGAGGGCATCGGCGACAGGAGAGCTTGTATTCGATCATGTAAAAGTGCCAAAAGAGAATATTTTCCCCCAGATTAAAGGGCTAAAAGGGCCTTTAAGTTGCTTAACAAAGGCAAGATATGGAATTGCCTGGGGTGCGACGGGTGCAGCGATGGATTGCTATCATACTGCCTTACAATACAGTAAGGAAAGGATCCAGTTTGGCCGGGCAATTGGAGGTTTTCAACTGCAACAAAAGAAATTGGCAGAAATGATTACTGAGATCAGTAAGGCTCAACTTATGAACTGGCGTCTGGGGGTGCTTATGGATGAAAAGAAGGCCACCCCAGCCCAGGTTTCTATGGCCAAGCGTAATGCCTGCGTCCTGGCCGCACAGGCTGCAAGAGATGCCAGACAAATATTGGGGGGCATGGGGATTACCGGTGAATATGCTATTATGAGACATATGATGAACATTGAAAGTGTAATTACCTATGAAGGTACTCATGATGTTCATCTGCTTATCACGGGAATGGATATTACAGGTTTGAATGCATTTACTTGAGGTTGGATTTTTTGGTGGCCCCAGTTCGCCCTTATAATTTTTCAAGCCTTAATAAAGGCATCTTTTGTCAGACTTTCAATCTGATTGCCTTCAAGATTCAGGTTGATTTTCCAATCCCAGTTCGATATCGAATAACCCAAATAGAATTCAAACTTTTCAAAATTCATAAAATGCATTTACAACATTTCGCTGCGGTATCTGAAAGCGCGCTTTTGCCAAAAAATATATGAAGGTATTTCTAATAGGTTTCATGGGTTCGGGGAAGACACACTGGGGTAAGCTATTAGCTTTAAAACTGAAATTACCCTTTTTTGATCTGGACACCGTGATTACGGAGACAGAAAAAAAATCCATTTCTGAAGTTTTCTCAGAAAAGGGAGAGGAGTATTTCCGATATAAAGAAAAGGAGGTACTTGAAGAGCTCGTGTGCGATCATGAACAATTTATTTTGTCTTGTGGCGGAGGAACTCCATGTTTTTTTAATAATATTGAATACATGAAGAGGAATGGGAAAGTTCTCTGGCTGAATACTTCAATTAATATTTTAAAAGAAAGATTGCTCAAAGATAGAATGGCACGTCCCTTAATCCGGGCCATAGGTGACGCTCAACTGAAAGCATATATTATCCGGAAACTGGGGGAGAGGAAAATCTATTATGAACAGGCAGACCTTATGGTAAACGAGGAAAATATCTCTTTGGAACCCCTTGCAGAAATGCTTCAAAATGAATAGAAATTTTTTTATCGTCGCCTCCCTGTTTGGAGCATTAGCCGTTGCGCTTGGCGCTTTTGCAGCTCATAAATTAAGGGAATTTTTATCGCCTGATTTGGTGTCTATATTCGAAACAGGCGTCAGGTATCAGTTTTATCATGTATTTGCGTTATTCATCGTAGCGATAAGCATTCAATGGCGTTCGAACAAATGGATGTTCTGGGCAGGAAATTGTTTCATTACCGGTATTGTTTTGTTCTCAGGTTCATTGTATACCCTATCTCTAATGAAGATGTTTGAATCTGGAGGATCAAAATATATCGGGATCTTAACTCCCTTTGGTGGATTGTTCCTGATCGCAGGCTGGCTTTTCCTTTTTCTTGGCTTTTGGAAGTCTTGAATATTACAATACTAATTCAAAGATTGTTTTTGTTCCTTGTTTATTCTCGATGGTGAATTCTCCATCTATTGATTCTATTCTTTTTTTCATGTTATGCAGCCCATTACCGAATTTTCTGATCTTTTCCATATTAATGCCAATGCCATCATCTGTAATGGTGATCTTCAATTTATTTTCAACCATGATTTCAATTGTTACATTGGTTGCTTTTGAATGCTTTAATACATTGTTGAGGGCCTCTTTTAATGCGAGGAAAAGATTCCTCCTTTTTTCACCGCTGATTGCTTTGGCCGGGATTAAACGAGGCATTTTAAAATGGCAATCGATCGGCGTACTTTCAAAAAATTCGACCGCGTACGCCCGTATATAGGCGACCAGATTTTCCAGTGTATCGTTGGAACTCACCATGGTCCAAATGATTGTATTCATTTTGTTCAAGAGCTCATTCGCTGAATGGGATATCTTTTCTATTTCAGGCAGGGTATTTTCTTTCATTTTTGTCTTTACAATCTCGCTCATAAGCCGGATCGCGGTTACACCCGATCCGAGTTCATCATGCATGTCAGCCGAAATCCGGTTTCGTTCCTGTTGTTTTGCTTCAAGGACAGCTACTTGTTTTTCAAATTCTTTCCTTTCGTTATCCAGCCTCAAACGCCCTTGTTCTTTTAGTCTTTCGATAAGATCCTTATTATTTTTATAGGATAGGGCAGCCATAAAAAGCACTAATTCAAGCGTGAGCCCGATTTGATAATACAAGAGCGGGTTATTGAATATATTGTCCTGTGAAACCGAAAAGCGAAAAGAGGTTGCCACCATAAGAAAACAAATGATGGAAAAAAAAGTCAACATGCATTGTCCGGCCACCAGGTAATTCATGAGCGGTTCTTTCTTAATCAAACCGTATACAATAAATACGATACTAGCAATTAGCAGGAATTGTTTGGTGGTAATTTCAATAAAATTAATCAGGAGGAATCCATCGGTGAGAAAATAGGTGATCCCAAACGATAACAATAAAAATAAGATTATCCAATTGCTGATGGAAAGTATTTTTTCAAGAAAAGGATGGTTTTTTGAGGTGTCCAGGAATCTTCTGAAAAAAAGAAGATAGAATATATAACCGGTGATTTGAATGATAAAATCCAAATAACTCTCAAAGAAATAATTAAAGGAGGTATTGGAGCCGTAGAGATAGGAATTTAGGAAAAGCCAGGTGCCTATGCAGGTTGCATAAACCGAATAATATATGAATTCAATGCTGCGACTTTGAATATATACTGAGACAGAATAGAAGATCATCATTAAGAGAACACCTGCGATTAGATAATTGAATGAATTAATGACTGAATTACGCTGCAGGAGACTGGACTCCAAATATGGTAGAAAATCCTCTTTGACCATTTTGGGTGATAGGTAATCGGATTTAGTTCTAAGAAGATTGAACTTTGCGAAAATCCAAACTTTCTCCTTTGGGCCTATGCTGATCATCTCAAAACCTCGGGGAATTTTGGTATCCAATAATGGATTTTGTAGAACTGCAAAACTTTCCTTTACATTGTCCGCATAGGCCTTGAACAATCTCATGGATTCAAAATATTGTCCGGGGGTAAAATAAAACCGTTCTGTGGAATCGGCCCCGTTGAATAGGAGGAATTTAAGAATGATGCAATTTCCAATCAGATCAAATGGGACTTTTTGGCTAAAATTTGAATTGATTCTATCGGAAAAAATGAGATCGGGGATTTGCTTGTCGAGTATTGATTTTTTTTTTAGAGATAAGATTAACACAGAATGATCCATTGATTCAAACGTCTTTATTTTAGACACATCGAGCGCAATGGAATCGGCAGGTGTTTGAGCTACAACAAATCTGAACGCAGTAAGCAATACCGCACAGAGGGCGATCCTGATAGTGGAGCTGCGGATTGATAGATTTGGAAAAAACACGTGATTTCTGCGAAAAATATGGTGGGATACCCTTCTCATAAGAAGCACTGAAATTTCAAATTAAAGATGCGGCTTATTCGTTCAAATTACAATTTATTCCATGAATAAAAGAACTGGATATGAAGAACCGAAAGTCAACTATTACTTATCTTTGCCGCCATGGCAAACCGACTGAGATCAAAGAAAGGCAAGCGGCCCGACCGGACATCATTAAAGCCTGAAAAAGAAGATCAGTTCAGGGCAAAAAATGAGGGTAAGGATGATCGCATATACAAAATTACGGGAGCAGTTTGCCTATTAATTGCCAGCTTTTTTTTTATCGCATTCACCTCCTATTTGTTTACGTGGAAAGAGGATCAGGGCAAGATTTCCAGTTTTAAATCATTGTTTTCACCTTCTCCGGAAATAAAAGTGGATAACCTTCTTGGAAATCTTGGTTTTTATGTTTCCCATGCGTTTTTCTATTACGGCTTTGGCGTTGCTTCCTATCTTATTTGTTCCTTATTTTTCATTCTGGGAGTTAATTGGCTATACTCAAAAAGGATTTTTTCGGTCGTGCGCAATCTTCGCTACGTGGTCGTCGGGCTTTTGTATTTTTCTCTTGCTTTTTCATTTATTGCCAAAGGAAGCGATTTTTCTTGGGGAGGCGCCGTCGGAGACATGATTTGTGATTGGCTAATCAAATCCTTGGGATGGATTGGTACAGCAGCATTACTTTTTGTGTCAGGAATGGCTTATTTCATTTGGCGATTCAATCCCGTCTTTAAAGTACCATCCATTCCGAAAAAAGAAAAAAAACCGCTGGCAATTGATCCCAACAAAGAAGGAGGGGCAAAATTATTTGTAGAAGACACCATTAGTAACGGCAAAGGTAACCTGTTGAAAGAAGGTGGATCCGGCCTTTTCATTCCAAAGCAGGCTGGTTCTGATCCAACACCTTCTGAGGAGATTCATCTTATTGAAAAAGAATCATCTCCCGATCAGAAGCAGGACGCCAGTCCGGATGAATTGTTCAAACCGCAGCCGGGAAAGGGCTATTCCTCTGGGAAAGATGGGTTAAAGCCTTCTGCAAGCGCCAATATCCCTGATTTGGAGCTGGAAATCAAACAAGCGCCGCCAGCAGAAGGGGAGCAGGGGGAAGTGATCCTTAAACCCAAACCTCCACAATTAGCTGATTATGAGCCGACTTGGGATCTCAGGGATTACCAATATCCCCCCCTCGAACTACTTGATGCACACGGAAGTGAAAAAATAATACAGGATGCAGGTGAGCTGGAAGCCAACAAGAATCAGATCATTAATACGCTAAAAAATTATGATATTGAAATACAGAAGATAAGCGCCACAGTTGGTTCTACAGTAACGCTTTATGAGATTGTGCCTACGCCCGGCGTGCGCATATCCAGGATAAAAAATTTGGAAGATGATATTGCGCTTAGTTTGGCTGCTTTGGGCATCCGGATCATTGCACCCATCCCTGGTAAAGGAACCATCGGTATAGAAGTTCCCAATGCAAAAAAGACCATTGTGAGCATGAGGGCACTCTTATCTTCAGACAAGTTTCAGCACAATCATTTTAATCTTCCCATTGCAATCGGCAAGAAGATAGACAATGAAAATTTTATTGTAGATCTGACTGCAATGCCGCATCTTCTTATGGCAGGTGCTACGGGGCAGGGTAAATCGGTTGGTCTGAATGCAATACTAGTTTCTCTTCTTTATAAGAAACATCCTTCGCAGCTGAAATTCGTGCTGGTAGATCCCAAAAAAGTAGAGCTCAGCCTGTACAGGATCATCGAAAAGTATTTTTTAATAAAAATCAGCGAGGATGAAGAACCAATCATCACCGACACAAAAAAAGTGATCTATACGCTTAATGCATTGTGCGAAGAAATGGATCAGCGCTATGACTATTTAAAAGAAGCAGGTTGCAGAAATATCAGGGAATACAATGATAAATTTGTAAAGAGGAGATTGAATCCGGAACTGGGTCACAAGTATTTGCCATTTATCGTACTTATTATTGACGAGTTTGCCGATCTCATTATGACTGCCGGAAAAGAGATAGAAATGCCCATTGCAAGACTGGCACAATTGGCCAGGGCAGTTGGCATACACTTGATCATAGCTACCCAACGGCCTTCTGTTAATATCATTACTGGTACAATAAAGGCTAATTTTCCTGCAAGGATTGCTTTTAAAGTATCTTCAAAGATCGACAGCAGAACGATATTGGATGTCGGAGGATCAGAACAATTGATTGGCAAGGGAGACATGCTTATAAGTTATAATGGTGAGATTACAAGATTGCAATGTGCTTTTGTGGATACTCCGGAAGTGGAAAGGGTCTGCGATTTTATTGGTGCTCAAAAAGGAATAATCAAACCTTATGAATTGCCAAAATATGAGGATGAGAAGGAACTTCAAGGGAAAGAATTTGACCGGAATGACAAAGACGAATTATTTGAGGAAGCGGCCCGCTTAATTGTTCAAAACCAGGTTGGCTCAACCTCCCTGTTACAACGGAGGATGAAACTGGGCTATAACCGGGCAGGAAGATTGATGGATCAATTGGAAGCAGCTGGAGTGGTTGGCCCAAGCCAAGGAAGCAAGGCAAGAGAGGTCTTAATAAGAACGGATCTAGAATTGGATCAGTTGATTGGGTAATGGGTATTCTTTGACTATTCATCCATTTCGTGTAGGTTTGAGCCATTAATATTCGAATTAATTTTGCAATATGAAAAAAACGATTGGGGGGATTTTCCTTTTGGGGTTTACATGTTTAATCTGCTTGGGCCAAAATAACAGCATTGGTAAAAGCGATCCCGATGCCAAAAAACTCTTGGATCAGTTCAGCAACAAGATAAAATCCTATAAGGCAATACAAGCGTCCTTTATCTATCAGGTCGAGGATTCTAAAGGAGCAATTCAGGGTTCAAAAAGGGGGACCGTTTTTATGAAGGGTAATAAATACAAGGTGAGTTTAACTGGACAAGAAATCATCTGCGACGAGAAAACTGTGTGGACATATGATAAATCTTCAAATGAGGTAACCATTACCAAGTTTGATCCAACGGCCAACACGCTGACACCTCAAAAATTATTCACGGATTTTTATGATAAAGACTATTTATACAAATTGAATGGCGAGGAAAAAATGAAAGGAAAGACTGTAGAAGAAATTGAATTAACCCCCGTTGATAAAACTAAAAACATATTCAAAATCTATGCTTATTTCGATAAAGCAACTATGACAATTATAAGCACAAAGATGCTGGATAAAAGCGGCAATAAATATATTTATACCATCAATAGCCTTAATGGCAATGCCCAACTGAGGGATGCTTCATTTGTATTCGATAAAGCGAAGTATCCAGGTGTCGAAGAAGTGGATCTGAGAAATTGAACGACTTTCACTATTTTCCCCAACGGAATGTTTGAATTCTGAGGCCTGCCAGGTCCAGGACCCGATCAACCACTGTTTCTGCAAGTTCTTCGATGGAGGAAGGCTTACTGTAAAATGAGGGGCTTGCAGGACAGATGATACCTCCTGCGAGTGTTACCGTTTCCATGTTCCGGATATGAATTAAACTAAATGGGGTATCCCGAACCACGCAAAGCAGCTTTCTTCTTTCTTTCAAAATGACATCCGCTCCTCTGGAAATGAGGTCAGATGAAACACCATTTGCAATCCTGCCAAGTGTTCCCATCGAGCAGGGTATTATGATCATGATGTCGTATTGGCCGGATCCGGATGCAAAAGGTGCCGAGAAATCCTGTTGTGAAAAGAATCTTGCGGGATATTGGCCGTATAAATCATTATTCAATTCCGTTTTCCATACCTCTTTGGCGTTCGTACTGAAAACTATGGATAATTCTTCCCATTGGTCGTTATGCTTCACCAGCTTGTCCAATAGGAGCTTAGCGTATACGGACCCACTAGCCCCAGTTACCGCTACGACAATTTTGTGCATGGTATTTGTTTACTTTTGACTTACAATCAAAATTACAATGCAAAAGCTTATCCTCATTTTTTTATCTGCCTCGCTGATATCCTTTGTTTCTGCAGATCGATCTGTCCTTTCCGATCATATCGATTGGCTGAATCTCAAGGAAGCTGCGATCAGTCTTCAAAAGGAAAAAAAACCAGTTTTAATAGACTTATATACTAATTGGTGTGGTTGGTGCAAAGTGATGGATAAGAAGACCTATTCCAATAAGAATGTGGCACAATACGTACAGGATAGATTTTATCCGGTTAAATTGAATGCCGAATCCAAAGAAGCCATAGAGTGGAATGGCCAGATTTATCATTTTAATCCGGATTTTCGGTCTAACGAATTTGCCGTTTACCTAACACAAGGACGGCTTGAGTTTCCAACGACTGTCATTATTCCGCAGGATGGTAGCGCCCCACAGGCAATCCCGGGATATTTGGAACCTAAAGATTTTGAGCTTATTGCAAAATATTTTGGAGAAGGAGAGTATGGCAAAATATCCTTTGCTGAATATCAGAAAAATTTCAAATCCAGCTGGTAATCGCATGCGCGAAAACCGCGTCCTTTGGTTCAAAAAGAATAATTGTAGAAATTACACTTGATCTGAATCAATTTCATAAAGGGCAAACAAAAAAAAATAGCTGCGGCGCCCAGGTTTTCAATTCTATCGTCTTATATTTGATTTTTCATAGGATAAGGTTTAATGGTTAATGGTATTTGATTAGTGCGGCCTCCTCAAAAAGGAGGCTTTTTTTATGCGAAGTATTGGATTAATCTTTGAATATGATCAAATTGTCCAGTGGAGAAGCACAAATTGTTTTAATACCGTGTTACTGATAGATTTGCCATATCAAATTTTTCTTCGGGCAACCTGACCATTCCTGGGGTAAACATGGACGATTCGCTTAATTTGAAAAACAATTTATTGTTCTTGTTTGGCCTCGCTTTTAGAATAGTCCCAAAATGCTCCTTTAGCCTTCCCCTGATGCAATAAATATCAACGTAATAATCGCCTTTGGGAATTATCATATCTATCCTGTTATTTACCGGGTAGAACACCTGTTTTACAACGCCGGCACCGGAAAGATCGCACCGGTCAAATATTATGAAAACTGAATCCACTGGCCAATTTTGGGAAGAATTATTATTAAAAGCGATAACTACGGCTGCAGTATCCCTGATGGCTCTTTTATGTGCAGCAAGTCCCAGCGCACAGGAAAGGATTGATAGGGCCATCAAAATGTATTTCTTAAACATGATACGGATTTTGTACTCTTCTGCTATAAAATATCTTAATCAGAATGCAAATAAACAATTGATTAAGAACCAAGTGAAAGCAGCTAGCCCAGGTTGGGTAATTTTCCAGAATTTGGACTAGTTTCCAATCATTCCGGGAAGACTGAGAAAGCTTAAATAACGGAAAAACCCTGCTTTTATTAAGAGCAGGGTTTCATTTTTATGCTTAAATTTTATTGTATTAGGCTTCGGCCATATCTGGAATGGCTTCGACCTTGTATTCTCCCAAATCGAGTTTCCTTTTTGTTTCTTCAAATGCCTTTAAGGTCAATTGGATATCTTCATCAGAGTGCACTGCTGTGGGGATTAACCGGTAGATGATATGCCCCTTAGGTATGACAGGATAAACTACAATTGAACAGAAAATCCCATAGTTTTCACGTAAATCCATCACCATTGCTGTGGCTTCAGGAATATCACCAAAAAGATATACAGGGGTGACAACAGAGTCGGTTTTACCTATATTAAATCCTTTTTCCCTGAGGCCGGATTGTAATTTGAGCGCATTTTCCCATAATTTGGTTTTCAACTCAGGGTGCTTTCGCAACAACTCCAGCCGTTTAAGGTTACCCAGGACAAAAGGCATTGGTAACGATTTAGCAAATATTTGACTACGGATATTATATCTTATGTAATCAATAATGATCTTTTCTCCAGCAACAAATGCGCCGATCGAGGCCATGGATTTTGCAAAAGTCGAAAAATACAGATCAACTTTATCCTGTACTCCCTGATGTTCTCCAGCACCCGCACCGGTCTTTCCTAAAGTACCGAAGCCATGGGCGTCATCAAGCAGTAAACGAAATTGATACTTATCTTTAAATGAAGTTATCTCTTTCAAACGACCTTGATCACCTGCCATTCCAAATACTCCTTCTGTGATCACCAATATCCCCCCTGCACTTTGTTTTTCAACCAATACAGAAGCCCTTTGCAATTGTTTTTCAAAATCATCCATATCGTTGTGCTTAAAAACATATCTGTGGCCTTGATGCAATCGCAATCCATCAATAATACAGGCATGTGATTCGCCGTCATAGACAATTACATCGTGACGACCGCAAAGAACATCGATAATGCTGACCATACCCTGGTAGCCATAGTTAAGAAGTACAGCATCTTCCTTCATGACAAAATCTGCCAGCTCCCGGTCTAGTTGCTCATGATAATTACTGTTTCCGCTCATCATTCGGGCTCCCATCGGAGCGGCAAGGCCAAATTGTTTTGCAAACGCAGCATCAGTTTTCCGGATCTCAGGATGATTCGCCAAACCCAGATAATTATTTAAACTCCAAACAATCATATCCTTTCCACGAAACTTCATCCTGCTGCCAATCTCTCCCTCCAGTTTAGGGAATGCAAAATAACCATGGGCCCTTTCCCGATGCTGACCAATCGGGCCATAATGCTTTATCAATTTTTCAAAAATGTCGGCCATATTATGAAATGATTAATAATTCTAAATTGGCGCTAAAATAATGCATTTGGCCAATAGATCAACGGGAAAATGTGAGATTTTGCAGCTTTGAAGTATGAACGGGTGAGCTGATTTCTGGATCAATTCAGATATTTTTGTCTTAAATCATTTGTATGCAGAGGAAACTGGCATTTCTTTTACATTTTTTACTTGTTGGAATGTATTGTTTCTCACAGTTGGGACCGTCTTCGAATCCTTCATTAGAAATTGCACGGCCCAAACTGGTGGTCGGTATCGTCATTGATCAAATGCGATGGGATTATTTGTACCGTTACTATAATCAATATGGATCAGGTGGCTTCAGGAGGCTCCTTAATGAAGGCTATTCTTGTGAAAATGCAATGATCAATTACCTCCCTTCTTTTACTGCTGTGGGTCATACCTGTATTTTTACAGGTTCTGTACCCGCTCTGGATGGCATAACCGGTAATGAATGGACTGATCAACTTACGGGCAAATCAACGTATTGTACGGGAGATACATCTGTGAGTACTGTGGGTAGTAGTTCACATGAAGGTGATATGTCACCCCGGAACCTACTTGTTTCAACCATAACAGACGAGTTACGTATTGCAACTAATTTTCAATCCAAGGTTGTTGGCATCTCTTTGAAGGACAGGGCAGCCATTCTTCCCGCCGGACATACAGGAAATGCGGCCTTTTGGCTTGACGATACCAATGGGCACTTTATCAGCAGTACCTATTATATGCAGAAACTGCCTGATTGGGTAAATCAATTCAACAACGCAAATAATTTGATAAAATTAATTAGCAATGATTGGAATCCCTTGTTCCCGTTGGATAGGTATTCCCAGAGCGATTCAATAAATCAACCCTATGAAGGAAAGTTAAAAGATGAAACAGATGCTGTTTTCCCCCTTAAGATAAGGGAAGCCTATGAAAGAAATAAGGGCAGCTTCCGGCCAACTCCATTTGGGAATACCCTTACTCTTGATTTTGCAAGGGCTTCAATTGAAGGATATCAATTGGGGAGCGGAAAGGCTACTGACTTTTTAACGATAAATTGCGCCTCCACGGATTATGTTGGGCATATGTTTGGTCCAAACTCTGTGGAGATTGAAGATACCTATTTAAGGCTGGATCAGGATCTGGAAAAATTCTTTACATTTCTTGATACAAAAATTGGAAAAGGGCAGTATACCGTGTTTCTAACCGCCGACCATGGAGCGGCCCACGCCATCGGGTATATGAAAAAGCATAGTTTGCCAGCCGAGCTTTGGCATTCGCAGCCTCTTGTAGATAGTTTGAATATATCGCTGGCAACTTTGTTCGGGGTAAATCACTTGGTGCGCTCCGGAATGAATTATCAGATCAATTTCGACATGGATGCGATTTATACCCGTCATTTGAATTTTGATTCAATAAAAAAAGTGACGGTTGCATTTCTGGAGAGGCAGCCTGGAATTGCTTATGCGGTAGACGTTTCCAAGATTGGAGAACTCCCTGTCCCCGAGCCACTGAAATCGATGATCATAAACGGGTACAATTTTAAGCGAAGCGGAGCTGTTCAAATCGTACTTCAGCCTGGATGGTTTGAGGGTTCTTCCAAAACAGGCACCACCCATGGCACCTGGAATCCCTATGATACCCATATCCCATTGATATTTATGGGTTGGGGTATTTCGCAGGGCAGGAGTCACGCCGTTGTACATATGACCGATATTTCTGCCACTATTGCTGCATTATTGCATATCCAGGAGCCAAATGGTTCCATCGGAGTGCCTATTGAAGGACTGTTGAAATAAAATGGAATAATATCATCGTCCGGATTTCCCCGATATATTTGCAATTCAAAATGATTTCTTTATGCTAAAATGTAAACCTTTATTCTATTTACTTTTCTTATCCGGCTATTTCCTTTTTTCTCAGCGGGCCGCATTCTCCCAGTTCCAGCTTTCCGACAAACTCCCAGTTGATCCCGCAGTAAAGGTTGGCAAATTGCCCAACGGCTTGGTTTATTATATCCGCAAGAATGCTAAACCTGAAAAAAAAGCCCAACTCAGGCTTGTGGTCAATGCTGGATCGGTACTTGAAGATCCTGATCAACAAGGTTTAGCCCACATGATGGAACACATGAATTTTAATGGTTCCAAGCATTTCCCGAAAAATGAATTGGTAAATTATCTGCAATCTATTGGTGTACAATTTGGAGCCGATCTCAACGCATTTACCAGCTTTGATGAAACGGTTTATATCCTGCCAATTCCTTCAGACGACTTTGGAAAACTGGACAAGGGGTTTACTATTCTGGAAGATTGGGCTGGTAACGCTTTGCTTGATACAGTGGAAATAAATAAGGAAAGAGGAGTTGTATTGGAAGAGTCACGATTAGGTAAGGGTGCAGATGAAAGAATGGGTAAGAAATACCTACCTAAACTTTTCAATGGATCCAAATATGCGCTTCGGTTACCAATCGGTAAAGACGATACGATACGGAACTTTAAGGCCCAAACGCTCAAACGGTTTTATAAGACCTGGTACCGTCCGGATCTTCAAGCCGTAATTGTAGTAGGTGATATTGATCCTTCGCTTGCCGAAAAGGAGATTATTAAGCATTTTAGTCATTTTAAGAATCCCATTAATGAGAAAAAGAGGCCTTCCATTATACCCATTCCGGAAAGATCAGCCAATGAAAGTATGGTACTGACAGACAAAGAGGAGCCATACACAATATTGCAGGTCTATAATTATGTCGAAAAGGATAAGCCCGTGCTAACCTGGGGTGATTACCGCCAGTCGATTCTAGAAGGACTTTTTAGCTCAATCATCAATCAACGCCTCAATGAATTGACCCAACAGGCAAATCCACCATTTGTTTTCGCAAATGATGGTTTTGGAACCTTCTTAAGAGGTTATAAAGTCTTTACCTCAGTCGCACTTTTAGGCGATAAGAGTATAAAAGATGCGATCGATGCGCTTTGGGTAACTTCAGAACAGGTCAAAAAATTTGGATTCCTTCAATCGGAATTGGATCGAGCGAAGAGCAATTTGCTAAACAATACGGAAACGACGTTCAAGAATAAAGACAAGACCGAATCAGCCAATTTTACGCAGGAATATATCAGTAATTTCCTATCTGGTGCCCCTATTCCAGGTATTAATAACAGGTATACATTCATCAAGGAGGTGCTTCCCGGTATAAGTTTAACGGAGGTAAATGCCCTTTCAAACAGAATGGATAATAAGCAGGGAAAATTTGTATTATTAACAGCTCCAGAAAAAAATCAAGCCCAGTTGCCTGGAAGCCAGCAATTGCTTGACCAGGTAGCATCTGCAAGAGAGCTTCCGGTAATTGCTTATGAAGAAAAAGCTGTTACTAAGCATCTCATGGATAAATTACCAACAGCTGGTATGATCACAAGCGAAACAGTTAACCCAGTTTTGGGAACGACAGATCTTACATTGAGCAATGGAATAACGGTAACTATTAAACCTACAGATTTTAAAAACGATGAAATCAAAATGGATTCATGGCGTTTGGGTGGTTTTCACAATTATACTCTTGAAACAAAGCAAAGTGCGGAAAATGCACCCGCCATCATTGAAGAGATGGGAGTGAAGGATTTGTCACCCATTGACTTGCAAAAATTCTTGGCTGGTAAAACTGTCGAAGTTCAACCATATATTAACCCTTATGACGAAGGTATGCAAGGAAGCTGCAGCGTAAAAGACTTTGAAGTCTTTATGCAACTGGTATATCTTTATTACACCGAGCCCAGAAAAGATGAAAAATTATTCGAGACCTTCATAAACACACAGAAAACATATGTAAAAAACATAATGGCCAACCCAAATGCTTTTTTTGAGGATACGCTCTCTAAAATTGAGTACGCCAATAATCCCTGGGCAGAAATAATTCCAACACTTGCTGATTTTGACAAAATAAACCTCGATACGGCGTTTAATATTTATCGTGAAATTTATGGGAACGCCTATGGGATGCATTTTACTTTTGTGGGTAATATTGATAGTAATAAAGCCAAAACTTTGTTCGAAACCTATTTGGGCAGCCTACCTTCTATTCAGAAGGTAAATCAATATACCGATGTAGGACTAAGGCCAGTGAGAGGGATTTTGGAAGCTAAAATCAAGAAAGGAACGGAAAAGAAAAGCCTCGTGAACATCATTTTTAACGGAGATGCTCCATATAGCGAGGAAGAAGGGTTAAAACTCAGGGTATTGACGGAGGTTTTAAACATAAAAATTATCGAACAACTACGCGAGGAAATGAGTGGTATTTATGGGGGTGGGATGCATGGTAGCCTGGATAAAAGGCCGTACAATCATTATTCTATCATACTTGGGTTCCCTTGTGGTCCAGAGAATGTAGATACTTTGACCCATGCGGCCTTTGATATCATTAAGAGTGTCCAGGATAAAGGTGTTGAGCAAAAGGATCTGGACAAAGTAAAAGAGACTTTGAAAAAGCAGGATCAGGACCATTTAAAACAGAATGAGCACTGGTTGGAAGGACTCAGTTCGGCTTGGATAGAACAAAGCGATCCAGTGTGGATTTTGGACTTTTCCAAAAAAGTCGATGCGATGACGACGCGGGATATTCAGGATGCTGCCAAGAAATATCTCAATCAGGCGAATTATATCAAAGCAGTCCTTGTTCCAGAAAATTGAATTTGATTTCAGAAAAAACCCCGCAGGTCTGATCGATCACGGGATTTTTTCTGAAATACTTTTGAAGTTATTGCCTGGGATGCAAAGCCTGTTTAATCCTTTCCAGTACATCCTGCAGATGATATTTGCTCAATTTATCAGTAGTAAGCGGAATAGCTGATTGAATTTGATTTTTCAACGCTTCTAAATTAGCCCTTGCTATGGAGGGGATGTCGGTGTTTCTGATATCTGCTCCAAAGAAAATCAACAAAGCCCTCGGTAAACCCTGTGGTAAACTTACGGGTGAGGAATTCAATAAGCCAATCATGGCTTCTGTATAGGTCTTTTGGAGATTTCTGCGAAATACATCAATAGGCTTTTTAGTAACGAGTTCACTCCATATCGCGTTTTTAACGTCATCTGTTAATTCATCCACCCTATAAGTATTTGCGGCTCCAAAACGTATGCTGCAGGTTGACAACCTAAACAGACGGCCTGAAGATAATAAGCTATTGAGGATATTAGCCTGGATGGATTGTACATTTTCAGACTCCGCAGGATTGCTGAATTTGTTCAGAATATCTTTGTTCAATAGCCAGGTCGGTGTTTCAAATAACTCTTTGCTCAGGAAACCAATGGCATCTTTCTGAATTGACTTTGGAGTCGGCTCATAAACATCGCCCGTCTGCTCTACACTTTTAAAGGTTTCATAAATTCCCCCCACGTTTTTTGTGACGTGACTCATATACCTGCTGAATTGACCTACCAGTTCGTCATACATGTTTTCCAAGTTGTCATAACGATCTGCCTCTTCCCTGGTCCATAGAGGTAAATTTGGTAGAATTCGTTTCAGGTTCTTAATCCCATATTCGCTTGCTTTTACACTGTTATCTCCAAGGTCCTCTGTTTGAGCGCGGGGATCAAAATTCTGACCCTCCCCACCAAACCATAACCTAGGGTTGGCTCCAAGGCTATCCAAAATCCATTTGTTGAGAATCTTCTTATCTTCTTCTTCATCCTTTGTACCCACTATCGGGCTGTATCCCCATTGTATCGCCCATTTGTCGTATTCCCCAATTCTTGGATATAGGCCAATAGGGCTGATATTATCTTCAGGTTGAGCCACATAATTGAAACGCGCATAGTCCATAATAGATGCAGTATGCCCGTTGGCTTCCACCCAGGCCTTATCCCTCAGTTTCTCAACAGGCGTCGTACTGCTGCTGCCCATATTGTGCCGAAGGCCCAAAGTATGACCTACTTCATGGGAAGAAACAAAACGAACCAGGGAACCCATCAGCTCGTCATCAAACTTCATCTTTCTTGCTCTGGGGTCGACAGCGGCAGTTTGGATCATATACCAATCATGAACCAATTTCATGACATTGTGATACCAACCGATATGACTCTCTAGAATTTCTCCGCTACGTGGGTCGGCTTCATTTGGTCCATATGCATTTTCGATATCTGATGCAAAATACCTGATCACGGAAAATCTCGCATCTTCAAGACTCATAGAGGAATCGTCTTCAGGCCATTGCTTACCAATGATTGCATTTTTGAATCCTGCTTTTTCAAAGGCTTTTTGCCAATCGTTAATACCAGCGATCAGAAAAGGTCTCCATTTTTTCGGTGTCGCTGGATCTATATAAAATATGATCGGCTTTTTGGGTTCAACCAATTCTCCTTTTTTCCATTTCTCGATATCCTCGTCCTTTGGTTCCAGCCTCCAGTGATGGATAAAAGTGGAAGTTTCTGACTTTTGCTGGTCATCTGTATAAACCGTGTAATTGCTTGCAAAATATCCTACACGGGAATCAAAAAGGCGCTTCCGCATGGGAGTTTTTGGCAGTAGTATAAATGAATTATTGAGTTCCATAGTTACAGCACCTGATGCATCCGCAGCTGGTAAACTTTGGGAGGGGGAAAATGCCAGCCCACCTGGAATGCTAGGGCTGGAAGAGAAGGTCTTTATGGATTTGATTTCGATATTTGTAGGATAGGTATGAACGCTTTCAATATAGGACCGATCCGAAGCCAGGCCACCCAAGCTATAACGTCTTTTGATGCCAGGATTGAGGCTGACCGCTTGATTATCGCCTTTAAAAAACTCTGTTATGTCTATTACTACAGAAGAGGAATCCTTGTTAAAGGCTTTAATGTCAAAAGAAGCGGCAATGGGATTCATATTGGAGTTGCGGACAGCCAAAGAAATCGGTTGCGTGGAATCTGCTGCTATATTAACCACGGTAATCACCCTTAAAAAAACATTATTAGCAGGTCCTTTTTCCCAAAGTATGGTCTGCTCATTTACTTTTTCTCCACCATAGTTGTTTCCGCCAGCCGGGGTTTTACTATAGCGAGTGATGGCTAAGATTTCACGGTTCATCATTGAATCAGGAATCTCGAAATACCATTTGTCTTCTACTTTATGCACAGTAAAAAGGCCAGTCTTGCTGATCGCCTTATCCGTAATCACCTCTTTATAAGGTTTGGGTCCTTGTTTTGGGGCATTGTTACCTGGCCCGTTCCCGGTCGCCGGTACTGCGGGCGCACCCGTTGGGGTTGGAGTTGGTCTTTGCTGCGCAAATGCAAAAAAGGGAATAGCCGTTGCTACAAAAAGTAGTAAAGTCAGGGTTCTTTTCATATGTAAATACAATTTTTTGGAATAATCACTTGAAATTAATAAAGACAGGAATCCAACCCGTTTTATTTATATGAATGGTTCAATATTTGCCGGGATTAGGCATTTCTGTTCAGGCAGTTGAGATCTTCGAATGCGACCTCTAATCTTTTGACGAAGTTTTCTTCACCTTTCCGAAGCCAGACCCTTGGATCATAATACTTCTTATTGGGTTTTTCATTTCCTTCGGGATTGCCGAGTTGCCCTTGCAAATACCCTTCATTTTTTTTGTAATAATGAAGTATGCCTTCCCAAAATGCCCATTGGAGATCGGTATCAATATTCATTTTTATGGCTCCGTAACCTAATGCTTCCCTGATCTGATTGCGGGGAGAGCCGCTACCGCCATGGAACACAAAATAAACCGGTTTTGGGTCAGTTTTACATTCTATTTCAATAAAGTCCTGGCTGTTTTTCAAAATTATAGGGCGTAATTCAACATTTCCAGGACTGTACACACCATGAACATTACCAAAGGCGGCGGCTATGCTGAACAAAGTCCCCACCTTACTCAATTCTTTATAGGCATACGCTACATGTTGGGGCTGGGTGTACAATTTGTCGTTTTCCACACCGCTATTATCCAGGCCGTCTTCTTCGCCACCTGTTACGCCTAATTCAATTTCTATAGCCATTCCCAGAGGTTGCATCCTTTTAAAACAGGCAACCGATAATTGAATATTTTCTTCCAAAGGCTCTTCGGATAGATCGAGCATATGCGAGCTGAACAAGGGGCGTTTCCTTTCTTTGTAAAAAATTTCACCCTCATCTATTAAAGCATTAATCCAGGGAAGCCATTTTTTTGAGGCGTGATCAGTATGTATAATGACCGGCACACCATAATATTTTGCGACGTTATGTATGTGTAATGCGCCGGATACTGCCCCTGCAATATTGGCTTGTAAACCTTCATTTGACATCCCTTTGCCAGCAATAAACTGTGCACCCCCATTGGAAAATTGCACAATGACCGGGGAGTTTACTTTTGCAGCCGTTTCAAGCGTGGCATTAATGCTATCCGTGCCTGTACAATTCACAGCAGGAAGGGCAAATTGATTTTCTTTGGCGTCCTGGTATAAATTTTCCAGTGCTTCCCCGAATAAGACTCCAGGTTGATATTTCTTCATGATTTGTATATGGGTGATTAAGAAGCCGTCCAGCCATTGGTGGACGGGGGTCAAGCGAGGTGCAAATATACAGTTATTACCTATTCTGTATTTAATTACAGAGTAGACCTGTTTTTGCAATTATTGTTCATCTGACTTAATTCCGGAGGAAATTCTTTGAAATAGATGGGTATGTACTTTTGGTGATTCGTTTTAAAAGTGGGGGTCATTTTCGAGAGCCTCCTGCTAAATTGTGAACGATCAGAATATTTAGCAGGAGGGTACCGGATTGAAAAGCAGTCGGTTTTTACAAATTGGATGCTTGGATTACGGTTGAACTGGTTTTACTGGACTTTGAATCTTGATAAACTTGGTTTTTAGGATACGGCAATGGTTAATCATTCATTGGATCTTCGGTCTTACATTTGATCTGGATTGGATGGTTATTCAAGGATAATTGGTCTCGAAATATGCTGGTAAGAAGGCTTCAAAAAAAGGAAGTTGACTGATATCGGATTTACGCTTGGAATTTCTTTGATATTGGATGTAAGCGTTATTTTGGTTTCTCGGATATTGGATGATTGATTGTATCAATCAACTTCTAAATCAAAAATAAGCATCTGTTCGAAGGCTGGCAATAGCTCTTTTGCCATATTTTCCGTATACAGGATTTACTGCTGACATCGTATTAATTCACAATGTCGAAGGTAAATTTCCTTATCCCACCTCCGTAAATCTACCTATGCCTCCTTAAGTTTAAAAATGTCTTTTTGTAACACACTAATTACCAAGGGCTTGTATGACATCATATTTGGTCACTATGTGATAATCACCAGTATCGTCTTTGGCAAGTACAGCTCCGTTATCCTTATTGATCAGCGCGCTTATTCTTTCCAAAGTGGTGTCGAAAGCTACCACAGGATACGGGGGTTCCAGGACTTCGTTTATTTTCCGCTGCTTGATGTCTTGCCCATTAGCCAGCATCTTGTTAAATAGTCCGCTTTCACTTATTGCGCCTATAATGTTTCCACTTTTGAAAACTGGAATGTTCTCAATATTGAACTCTTGCATTAATTCGACGGCCTCTGCGACAGTAAATTCGTCTTCAACCGTTACAAGCTTCTTAGACCCTCTTCCGCTTACAATGTCCTTAAACGTTTTAACGTCCAAAAACCCACGCTCCATCATCCATTGGTCGTTGTATATTTTTCCGACATAACGGCTGCCATGGTCGTGAAGAATGCAAACTACACAATCCCCCTTTTTCAGATTGCCTTGCAGTTGCATCAAACCCTGAAGGCAGCTACCCGCGCTGTATCCGCAGAATAGCCCTTCTTCTTTTGCAATACGTCTGGCCATGACTGCGCCGTCTTTATCAGTTACCTGTTCAAAACGATCAATCACACTCATGTCGTAATTTCCAGGGACGAAATCCTCACCAAATCCTTCCGATACATAAGGATGTACTTCATTCATGTCTATCTCCCCAGTTCGAAAATATTTAGTAAGGAGAGAACCGTAAACATCAATGGCCCAAACTTGAATTTCGGGGTTTTTGCTTTTTAAGAACATGGCAGCTCCTGTAATAGTACCCCCCGTACCTGCGGTGCAAACAAGATGTGTAATCTTTCCATCTGTCTGTTTCCAGATTTCGGGACCTGTAGTTTCAAAGTGGGCAAGCCTGTTGGCTAAATTATCATACTGGTTCATATAATATGAATTCGGCACTTCTTGGCCCAATCTTTTGGCTACGCTATAATAACTTTTTGGATCGTCTGGTAAAACGTTGGTGGGGCATACGATTACCTCGGCACCAAGCGCTTTTAATATGTCAGCTTTTTCTTTTGACTGTTTGTCGGTGGTTACGAATATGCACTTATACCCTTTTACACAAGCTACCAGTGCGAGACCCATTCCTGTATTGCCGCTAGTGCCCTCTATGATAGTGCCTCCTGGTTTGAGTTTACCCTCAGCTTCTGCTACCTCAACCATCTTAAGTGCCATTCGGTCCTTGATAGAATTCCCGGGATTGAAATAATCTACCTTCGCCAGAACCGTACAATCCAAATCTTTAGTGATTTTATTCAAACGGATCAATGGTGTGTTACCGATTGTTTCCAGAATATTTTTTTTAATATCCATAACAAAATAATTGGAAACAAAGTTACATTTTTGTACTCACAGGCGGATCGGTTACGTTTACTCATTGTAGGCCGCCTGAAGATTATGAAAGTTTATTTTATAAGTGGGCTCGGAGCAGATAAAAGGGTTTTTAAAAATATAAGGCTGCCAGAGGGGTACGTTGCAGTATTTGTGGACTGGATCAATCCAGGGATCCATGAGTCTTTGGCAGACTACTCCAGAAGGCTGAGCCAGAAAATAGATACAAGTGAATCTTTTGCCCTGGTGGGTCTCTCTATGGGAGGTATGATCGCATCAGAGATATGCAAATATGTAAAACCTACTATTACCATAATCATTTCAGGCATCCCTGTATCCTCGCATTTCCCAACTCACCTGAGATGGGCAGGATTGCTTGGAATTCACCGGCTAATCCCGGCAAAAGTGTTAAAATCTGCCTCAATTTTCAGAAGCTCCTTTGTTACGGTATCAGCTGATGACAGGGTTGCTTTGAAACAAATGGTTAATGAAATCGATGTTCGATTTATTGACTGGGCAATTGGAGCGATTGTTCGCTGGAGGAATGAAACATTTCCTTCCTCTTATGTGCATATTCACGGAACCCGGGATAAGTTACTGCCTATGCGGTTCACACAACCCACGGACTTCATTGAAAGAGCCGGACATCTGATGGTCCTCAATAGGGCCAAAGAAATAAATCTAATCATCCAAAGATCACTTTTGTCTTTATCCTGAAATAATCATCAGGCTTCTTCTTTAGATTGGCGTTTTCTGCGCTGAAGGTACAAATCTAGTAAAGCTAGTCCCAGAACCACATTTATCATTAAGAAAATATTGACGTATGTACTTGAGAAAAACTGGCTCCAATCAAACTTAGAAAAATCGTAGTTTGAAAGGAAACCTGGTGACCTCTTTCCGCTCCAGGTGATCTGACTCATACCATATATCAGTAGACCAAGAATAATAATTATAAAGAATCCCCCTATGCTCCAGATAACCTTTCTATTGATATATGTTTTGGTAGCCTTGGCTATCTGATATTTCGCTATTTCTTCCATTACGTTTTTAGAAAACCTCAGAGAAGGGGCTTCCAGTCCCGTATTGTTGATTAATTTATGGCATTCTAACAGTTCCTGATAACTATTTTGCCATTCAGTACTTGTCGCAATTAATTTTTCAATTGCCAGCGCTTCAGTTTGGGTGAGACGACCATCTATGAAATCCCATAAACGTTCTTCTCTTATTAGTTTCTCATTCATATAACCTTCTCCAAATGATTTATTTTGTTCTACAAAGTTCGTGGTGCCCACCCCCGGCAGGCTTTGAATACTATCCACTTTGAATTTCACGTACTTCATAACTGAAATGTTTTTCCATTTTTTCTTTTAGCTTTTGTCTGGCCCGGTATAATTTGATCTTTGCGGTATTGGGTTCTATGCCAAGAATCTTACCAATTTCCTCCAATGATTGTTCTGCATTGTAAAACAAGGTAATGATCTGCGCATCCTCTGGACCTAAAAGGCGGATCGCTTCATTTACCATTGATTTTCTGGACTTAGCCTCGACCATATTTGCTTTTAAGGTGGATTCCCTAGCCTCGGCTTGCAAAAACACTTTTTCGTCGTCCAAAGAAATCGTTTCTATTCTTTTCTTTCGCAGGAAGGTGATACAGGTAGTTCTCACGATGGTATAAAGCCAGGTGCTGAACTTGGAATCGCCCCGGAAATCTGCCAGGCACCTATAGGCCTTAACAAAAATATCTTGAGATACTTCTTCGGCATCTTCCCTGCTATTTGTAAATCGTAGTACTAATGTAAATACATAATTTTGGTACCGGTCCAATAAGGCCGAAAAACCCTGTTGGTCACCCCCAAGAACTCTGCTAATGATTTCTGTATCAGTCATTCCGGTTTGCATGCCTTCCATATGACGACAACTCTCTTAAATAGGTTACCCCAATTTACAACATAAAAAACTCAATTCTTTGTAACCAGATCACTCCAAGAATGGTCTTAATGCTTGGAATTGCCAATGTTGCTACATATTCCGAAGATTTGGTAACCTGGCGCATGAATCAATAGTCTCATTCAAAAGTTGGAGAAACATTCAATAAAATAAAACTAATAAGTATGATAGATGCTGACATCTTAATTCCGATTTTGGTTCCCCTTGGGTCATTTGCGATGATATTTGGGATCGTTTACATGAAAAGCCGGGAGAACCTGGCCATGATTGAAAAAGGGTTGAACCCCAAAGAATGGGCCAATCGCCCAGCCCCTTATAGAAACCTGAAATGGGGAATGTTGTTTTTAGGTTCCGGTCTTGGTCTATTTGTGGCCTACCTCCTGGACAATTATGTACTGTTTAATTCGAGTCATAATAACTTTTATGAACACGATAGGAATGTCCCAATTTATTTTGCATTAATCGCTATTGGAGGAGGATTGGGTTTGATTGGATCTTATCGCATCGAAAAAAAGGAACTCCTGGATAAGAATGATCGACAATGAATGCAATAAAGCTATTTTAAAGGCATTTGATAGATGCCTTTTTCTTTTTTCAAAAATAACGGCACAATTCCTGCAATCGAACTTAGTCATGGACTTCAGCCAAAGCCCTCTTGACGACAGGGTCGTATTGATTTGTGATCTCAAAATATCCTTCGGTGCGCCAAATCATCCTTGCGATCAATGCTTTTATCCGTTCAAGGACGAGTTGTTTGTCTTTGGCAGGCACGTTGCGAAGATTTATACTGTCTTTTGAGGCAAAATTGAGCAGGCTGTTCCAAACCTTCTCATCATCCTGGAAATCTGAAGTAAATTCAGCTGGGTTCTTAAATTTTTTAAGGGCTGCGATATGCTGGATATAATAATTGTAGATGAAGTTCGAAAAGCTTCCATTGATATACAGCAAGGTGATATTTCTTGAAATATTGCTGGTATCAATACCTACAAAAATATCAGGTGTTATTCCTCCACCTCCATATACGGTTCTTCCGCCAAATGTTTTATAAACCGGTCCGGTATGGACGCCTGTACTGTCGCCGTGGATCACTTCGCCATCATGGTATCTTTCCATAACTTCCTCATTATAAACATCCCTGCCTTTATTATAGGGTTTCTGGATACTCCTTCCTATTGGCGTATAATATCTTGCCACTGTTAACCTTAATTCACTGCCATCGGTGAGTTGAAATGGCTCCTGAACCAATCCTTTTCCAAATGTTCTTCTGCCGATTATGGTGGCCCTATCCCAATCCTGCAAGGCTCCGGTAAGAATTTCACTCGCTGAAGCTGTTCCTTCATCAACTAGCAAAATCAATTTACCTGTTTCAAATAGACCTGGTTTTTCCGCCTGATAATCATGCCTTGCGCTATTTTTCCCCTGGGTATATACGATCAGCTTATTATCGTCTAAAAATTCGTCTGCAATGGCAACTGCCTGGTCTACAATTCCTCCTCCGTTTCCGCGAAGATCGAAAATCAGGTTCTTTAGACCTTCCTGTTGCAATTCTTGTAATGCTTGCATGAATTCCTGGTAGGTAGTCCTTGAAAATTTATTGATCCTGATATAGCCAGATTCTTTATTTATCATGTAGGCAGCATCCAATGCCGGCAGAGGGATAGTTCCCCGTAATACATCAAACTGTTCAATCTGATTGGCACGCATCAAGGTTATGGTCACCTTACTGGCACCCGGGCCACGCAGTAACTTTTTGATCTTTTCACTATTGATCCCGTTACCCGCTACGAGCGAGTCGTTTACCTTTATAAATTTATCGCCAATCTGAATTCCGCTTTTATCACTAGGTCCATTAAACAATACATTCGTGACGTTAACGGTGTCCCCGAAAATCTGGAATTCTATACCTATTCCTTCAAAATTCCCTTGCAGATCTTCATTCATCTCTTCCCTGTCTGATGCAGGGATAAAGTAGGAGTGAGGGTCAAGATGCGACAAAATGCCCTGGACTGCTCCATCACCTAGAGAATCCATATTGACAGAATCCACATATTTGATCTGAACCAGATCCATAATTTCCTGAACACGATTTATCTTCCGGGTTTTTAGAAATCCATGGGTATTCGTATTTGCATACAATTGATATCCGATCCACATTCCAACAATCATTATTATTGAAAAAAGAAGAGGTATCCACACTTTGAGTTTTTTCATTTTTTATTCGTTTCAATTTTGCAAGCCGCAAATTAAGCAAATGCCGTGAACTGTTTCTTATCCAAGCCAGATTTACACTTAATTTTCAATAACGAATTCTAACTTCGTCTTGAAGTCTGGGTTTTTGCCAAGATATAAACAATTTGCATGTATATATTAATTGCTGATAGCGGATCTACCAAGTGTGAATGGTGTTTACTTCAAGGGGGGAAAAAAAAGAAATTTGAAACGCAGGGGATCAGCCCCTATTTCCTGAATTCGACGCAAATCCAACATATTTTAAAGTCAGAATTATCTCCAGCGATAGAAAATCACAAAATAGACCGTGTATTTTTTTATGGTACAGGTTGTGCCGGACCTAAGAACAAAAGTATTGTTCGGGTAGCGCTTAAGCGCGTTTTTTTAAAGGCTGATATCCTGGTAGATCACGACCTGATGGGTGCGGCCAGGGCATTGTGTGGAGAGAAAAAAGGAATTGCAGCGATACTGGGGACAGGAAGCAATTCTTGCTATTTTGACGGAAGGAAAATTGTAAAGAACAGCCCCGGGTTAGGCTATGTGTTGGGTGATGAGGGAAGTGGTGCCTACCTTGGAAAGAAAATCCTGCAATATTACCTATACGGAATATTCGATAAAGGTTTGAAGGAAAAATTTGAGGCCGAATATGACTCCAGCTCACTGAAAATACTCGAACATGTTTACAAAATGCCATATCCCAATCGTTATCTGGCTTCTTTTACAGTCTTTCTGGCTGAAAACAGGGGACACTATATGATTGAAAATATAGTAGAAGAAGGAATCAATGATTTTTTCTTTATTCATTTAGCCAGGTATAAACAGAGCCGGAATTGCCTGGTTCACTTTGTAGGAGGCGTGGCATTTGCCTTTCGGGACGTATTAAAGGAATTGTGCCACGAGTACAAACTAGAAATTGGGCAAATCATGCGAAAACCAATGGATGGATTGATTCTATACCATAATAAATAAGAAAATATGTCATTCGAGAAGATCACTGAAGAAGAAGGAAATTACCATGACCTGGAAAAGATGAGCATTCATGATATCCTGAGTTTTATAAATCAGGAAGATAAAGGTGTACCTGCAGCAGTCGAAAAGGCCATCCCTCAAATAGAAAAGCTGACGGCTGTAATTGCAGATAAAATGTTGCTTGGAGGAAGATTATTTTATGTGGGAGCTGGCACCAGCGGGCGCCTTGGAATATTGGATGCCAGCGAAATACCTCCAACATATGGGATGCCCTATGGCTTGATCATTGGCTTGATCGCGGGAGGCGAGGAAGCGATTCAGAGACCCATAGAAAACGCAGAAGATGATATTGAGCAGGGATGGCGGGATTTGGTTGCTTATGAAATCACGGATAGTGATGTCGTAATTGGGATTGCTGCAAGCGGAACTACGCCTTATGTTATCGGAGCCCTGGAAGGAAGTAGAAAAAGGGGAATCGTTACCGGCTGCCTTACCTGTAATCCCAGTTCTCCGTTGTCCAAGTTTGCAGATTACCCTATTGAAGTTATTGTTGGCCCTGAATTTGTGACCGGTAGCACTCGTATGAAAAGCGGGACAGCCCAAAAACTTGTCTTGAATATGATTTCAACTGCAGTGATGATTAAAATTGGAAGGGTTGAGGACAATAGAATGGTGAACATGCAGCTGACCAATAACAAGTTGATGGACCGGGGGACGAGGATGGTCATGCTGGAAACGGGTATCCAGGATTATGAAAAGGCCAGGCAATTACTTTTAGCCCATCGCAGTGTTAAAAACGCTGTAGACGCCTTTACAGGGAAATAATATTTTTGGAGAAGGATTTTTGAAGTCCGTATATTGCCATTATCGAAATCCTTTTGCCAGATCATGCATGATATTGAACCTTTTTATAATTGGCGTCACTTGTATGTAAGTGAGGAAGATGAACTCTCGCCTTTCTACGGCAGGGTATATTCAGAATTCGAATTTTCAAAAACCATATATAACTTTTATATACATCCACAATGGGATGAATTTGGATCAAAGACTCTGTATTTAAAAATATTGATTGCTGATTATGATGAAAAATACACCATCATTGAGTTGATAGGGGAATGGAATGACGCTATTGAAAATGATATTATGAGCCTGAAAAGAGATGTGATCGACATACTTTTGGCCAATGGTATCATAAAATTTATACTGATTGCTGAAAATGTGCTCAATTTTCATAGCGGCGACAAGGATTATTATGAGGAGTGGTATGAAGAGGTAAACGAAGAGGGGGGATGGATTGTTTGTGTGGATATGCCTGAACAAACACAATACGATTTCAGGAGGGCCAAACTGAATAATTATATTGATCTTCTGGATTTAGAAGACTGGAGGATTTATAAGCCGTTTCATTTATTCAGGAAGATTGACCAGCTGAAGCAATACAGACTTAAATGAGTCCTGACGGCATTTTTAAAATTTAATTTTATTATTTCGAATTAATTTTTATTTTTGTTTCCGGTCACTCAATATGGTGAAAACAAAAGCATACCGTTATTTTTATTTTTATTTCTACTTTTCAACCGGTAGCCGGGAGTGCTTTTGTTAAGAAGTAAATCAAAAACAAATTAACATAACAATCCCGGCCAAAAGCCGGGATTTTTGTTTGTTCACGCTTAATCATCATTAATTTATGGCAATAAGGGATAATATCAGGAATAAGCACGGAAAAATGTGTGAGGCCAATGGTCCAATCGCTATTCAAGGATATGAAGGTAGTTTTCATCAGGTTGCAGCCCGGAGATTCTTTGGTCCTGAGGTGGAAATAGTAACCTGTCCCAATTTCCGGGAGGTTGTAAAAATAACTTCATCTATCAAGCAAAGTGGGGGAGGAGTAATGGCCATAGAGAATTCAATTGCAGGAAGTATCCTTCCCAATTATAATCTTCTTCAAAAAAGCAACCTTTGTATTATCGGGGAAATTTATCTTCAGATACGCCAGCAACTTTTGGTAAACCCAGGAGTAAAGTTAAAGGACATCAGGGAAGTGCAATCACACCCGATGGCAATTCAGCAATGTCTCAAATACCTTGACCAATTCGATTGGAAGTTGATAGAAACAGACGATACTGCTTTAAGTGCAAGGCAAATTCACCAACATCACAGCAAACATGCTGCCGGAATAGCCAGCAAATTGGCAGCAGATTTATTCGGACTTGAAATACTCGCACCCAATATCCACACGATGAAGAATAATTATACCAGGTTCTTGATCATCCGCCATGAAGATCAGGCCGGAACGGTGGAGGGAGCGGATAAGGCTTCCGTGAATTTTTATACTGACCATTCCAAAGGAAGCCTTGCGAAAGTACTCACCGCGATTGCGGGTTGTGGAATTAACCTTAGCAAATTACAGTCCTTTCCCATACCGGGCAGTAATTGGCAATACTCGTTCCATGCCGATATGGAATTTGAATCCTTTGAACAATTCGAAGAGGTAATCGAAATCATGGCTCCGATAACTGCAGGACTGAGAGTCTATGGAGTGTACAAAAAGGGCATAACAGTGCCTTCCTGATTGATAACGAACCCTAATTTTCGTATATGAGCGAACCAGACAAAGAAACAGCAGACAATTTCTCCAGAAGTAAATGGGATACGTCAAACCGCTTGGAAGGCATTGGCGAATATTATTTTTCGCAAAAGCTAAGGGAAATTGATGAATTAAACAGACAAGGTAAAAAAATCATTAGCCTGGGAATAGGCAGCCCGGATTTACCGCCCCATCAGGATGTGATTCATGTATTACAAGAGGAAAGCGCAAAACCAGGATCGCACGCTTACCAGAGTTACAAAGGCTCTCCGGTCTTAAGGGATGCAATTGCTAGCTGGTATAAGCAATGGTATGGAGTGGAATTGGATGCCGGCTCTGAAATATTGCCTTTAATCGGCTCAAAAGAAGGCATCATGCATATTTGCATGACCTATCTAAATGACGGAGATTATGCGCTTGTTCCTGATCCGGGATATCCAACCTACAGAAGTGCTGTGCAACTATCCGGTGGAAAATGCCTCGAATACGAATTGAAAAAAGAAAAACAATGGTTGCCAGATTTTGAAGAAATTGAAAGATCGATAAAAGAGAAAAGTCGCGTTAAATTAATGTGGGTAAATTATCCTCATATGCCTACGGGTAAGGCCCCTACTTCAGGATTGTTCGAGAAATTAATTGCATTTGGAAAGAAGCATTCCATAGTCATTTGCCACGACAATCCATACAGTTTTATTCTAAACGATTCCCCAATGAGCATTTTGAATATACCTGGAGCTAAGGAAGTGGCCATTGAACTTAATTCCTTGAGTAAATCGCAGAACATGGCCGGTTGGCGTGTTGGTATGATGATCGCCAACAAGAAAAGGATAGATGAGGTATTGCGATTCAAAAGCAATATGGATAGCGGAATGTTTCTTCCAATACAACTTGCTGCCGCAAAGGCGTTAACCCTGCCAGAAACATGGTACGCAAGCTTGAATGTTGTTTACAAAAAAAGGAGGGATTATATTTTTGATCTGCTAAATAGTCTTGGATGTCAATTTGATGCCAGCCAGGCAGGTTTGTTTGTGTGGGCCGGTATTCCCGAAGGATATTCCAGCGGCTTTGAACTCAGTGATCATTTGTTGCATAAAGCCGGCATTTTCGTGACACCAGGGGGAATTTTTGGGAAGGCAGGAGACCGATATATAAGAGTGAGCTTGTGTTGCACTCAGGAAAAATTAGAACAATGTCAAATCCGGATAAAAGCCATTCTTTAAAAAAAATAAATTACCATGTTTGATACAGTCACTATTGTTGGGGTTGGTTTGATCAGCGGCTCGTTCAGCCTGGCTCTAAAAGAAAGAGCCATGGTCAAACATGTTATCGGGATCAGCCGGACCGTCTCCAGCCTTGAAAAAGCATTGGATCTTGGTTTGATAGACGAAGCACTCCCTCTTGAAGATGCTGTGAAAAAAAGCGACCTCATTTATGTAGCCATCCCCGTCGATGTCACTGTCCCCATTGTCAAACAGATCATGGATCTGATTAATGATAAACAAATAGTGGCCGATGCTGGATCTACGAAATATATTTTATGTAAGGCCTTGGCAGACCACCCAATGCGCAGACGTTTTGTAGCCACACATCCCATGTGGGGAACCGAATACAGCGGTCCTGAAGCCGCTGTGCGTGATGCTTTTGCAGGCCGCACTTGCGTGATATGCGAAAAAAACAAATCTGATGCAGACGCGCTGGTGGTAATGGAAGGGATTTATAAAAAACTGGGCATGCATATGATCTATATGGATGCAGATAGCCATGATATGCATGCTGCTTATGTAAGTCATATTTCACATATTACCTCCTTTGCGCTGGCCAACACGGTTTTGGAAAAGGAAAAAGAAGAAGACGCCATATTTGAGTTGGCCGGAGGTGGTTTTGAAAGTACAGTGAGATTGGCAAAGAGTAGTCCAGCTATGTGGGGTCCTATTTTCATGCAAAACAGAGAACATGTGCTTGATGTTTTGAATGAACATATTTCTCAACTAAGAAAATTTAAAAGTTGCCTGGAAAAAGAGAATTATCCTTACCTCATGGAATTAATGGATAATGCTAATAAAATCAGCCGGATATTAAAGTAAATAATTATTAATTTATTTTCATCTGGTTAGTCATTCCATCGCTAGTATATTAAGAAATTAAAATGGCCAGAAACCGCAATAGTCGTAACTTTGCGCCAAATTTTTAAGGTTTATGAAGACATTTGAAGAGTTGGGTCTGGGGGCTGACTTGATTAAGGCCATCGACGCTTTAGGTTATACACAACCGACTCCGATTCAGGAACAGGCAATTCCCGTTTTATTAAGCGGTACAAAGGACCTGGTTGGATTGGCGCAAACCGGCACCGGTAAGACTGCAGCATATGGTCTTCCACTATTACAATTGGTTGATGGGCTTCAAAGGCATCCTCAAGCGTTAATTGTGTGTCCGACTCGAGAATTGTGTCTTCAAATTTTGAGTGATATTGAAACCTTCAAAAAATTTATACCCTCCATGCATGCACTTGCAGTATATGGCGGCGCATCGATAGGTCTTCAGATTCGAGATTTGAGAAGAGGCGTTCAAATCGTAGTGGCCACTCCGGGGCGGTTGATCGATTTGATCGAGCGTAAAGCGATCAATCTGGAACAGATCAGGTATGTGGTTCTTGATGAGGCAGATGAAATGTTGAATATGGGTTTCCAGGAAGATATTGAATTTATTCTTCAAAATACTCCAAAACGAGAGGCCACATGGCTATTCAGCGCTACTATGCCTCCTGAAATCAGAAGAGTGAGTAAGAAATACATGAAACAACCCTTTGAAGTTACAGTTGGTACAATTAATACGGCCAATAAGAATGTAGATCATCAATATTACGTCGTTGCTGCCCATCACCGGTATGAAGCACTCAAACGGATTATTGATTTTAACCCGGGGATTTATGGAATTATTTTTACGCGTACTAAAGTAGATGCCCAAAACATTGCAGAGAAGCTGACCAGGGAGGGATATGATATCGACGCACTCCATGGCGATCTAACGCAACAGCAAAGGGATAAGGTGATGGGCGAATTCAGGGAAAAGACCCTTCAGTTATTAATAGCAACAGATGTAGCGGCCCGGGGTATTGATGTGCAAGGGATTACACACGTTATCAATTTTGAACTGCCTGATGATGTTGAAATATATACCCATAGGAGCGGAAGGACGGGTCGGGCTGGAAATACTGGAATTTGTCTATCAATTATCCATAGCCGTGAGATCGGGAAGTTAAAACAAATTGAAAGAATTGTTCAAGTACCTTTTTACAAACTTGAGACACCCAGCGGCAAGGATGTTTGCCGCAAGCAATTTTTTCATTTCATGGATAAATTGCTACAGGCGGATATAAGCCATGGTGATTACGAAACCTATGTACCAATGCTTGCAGAAAAATTTGCGGAAATCAGCAAGGAAGAGGTATTGAAAAGGGTTGCCGCTATGGAATTTGACCGATTCTTGAAGTACTATGAAAATGCGGAAGACCTGAATATACGGGAACGCCAGCGTGTCTACCGTGACAAACCGGAATCTCAGGATTTTGGTGCTGATAGAAGAAAGGACCACGATCCTTCGAGAAGACGGGAAATCAGGCCAAGGGAATTTAACGGGAATGGGGATTACATGAAGCTATTTGTCAATCTTGGAACAAAGGATGGGTTCTACAAGGCGAGTTTTTTACAATTCATCCTGGACATGAGCGACTTGAGAAAGGAAGTACTTGGACGCATCGATATGAAAGAAATGAATAGCTGGATCGAGATTGACCGGAAAGCGGCAGCACAGATGATCGGCGCTATGGATGGCAAGAAATATAAAGGCCGGAGGATCCGGATGAATGATGCCAATTCAAGGTAATGAATGAAGAATATCCACTGAATCCAAAAAACATTAATTGAATACTTTTTTTTATGGAAGCTGTACAGACGAAAAACATGAAGGAAGTCACCCAGGCTGCCTGGATCAAGCGCCCCCTTATTATTTCTGGGCCTTGCAGTGCAGAGACCGAAGAACAAGTTTTGGAGACTGCGGTTCAATTGGGAAAGACAGGGCTGGTTGATATCATGCGCGCGGGTATATGGAAGCCGCGTACGCGCCCTGGAAGTTTTGAAGGGATTGGCACCAAAGGTTTGCCATGGCTCCAAAAAGCAAAAAAACTAACCGGCCTACCAGTTGCGGTGGAAGCGGCTACCGCCAAACAGGTTGAAGATGCCCTGCATTTCGAAGTTGATGTTTTATGGATTGGTGCACGAACAACAGTAAATCCCTTTAGCGTCCAGGAAGTAGCGGATGCTTTGCGTGGGGTGGATATTCCTGTATTCATAAAAAACCCAATCAACCCGGACATTGAATTATGGATTGGCGCGGTTGAGCGGGTTGCTAAAGCTGGAATCAAACAGATCGGCCTGATACACCGCGGGTTCAGTTCTTACGGCAACACGGAGTACCGCAATGCTCCAATGTGGCATTTGGCAATAGAAATGAAACGCCGCCATCCGGAGATGATGATGATCAATGATCCTTCGCATATATGCGGTCGTCGTGATATATTGCAGGATATTGCGCAGAAAGCCATTGATCTTGATTTCGATGGCCTCATTATAGAAAGTCATATTGATCCCGACAAAGCATGGAGCGATGCCAGGCAGCAAATCACTCCAGAACGCCTGGTAGAATTGTTAAGTGGTATTCGGTGGAGAAAGGAAGATATTGCATCTGAAGCGTATCATGCTGCGATGGAAAAGATGCGTCAGCAGATTAACCAGCTGGATGACGAACTGATGCAATTATTGGGTCAGCGAATGAAAATCGCAGACCAGATCGGTCAGTATAAAAAAGAAAACGATATCACTATTTTGCAAACCAACCGATGGAACACTATTTTGGAAAGAGCTTTCAAAGAAGGGGAGCAGATCGGATTAAGCAAAGAATTCATCACAAAATATTTTGATGCCGTTCATATGGAGAGTATTAGTCATCAGACTAAGATAATGAATAGCTAGATGAGACATATCCGCTACAAATTCTCCAACGCATACTCTGACTATTATTTGGCTGGGGGCCTTTCCATGCTGAAGGATATTGTGGATCTGAAAAGGACAGTTTTTATAACTGATGAAAATATTTATAACCTTTATCCACAAAAATTCAAGCAATGGAATACAATTGTAATAAAATCAGGCGAGCAATATAAAATACAAGGAACAGTGGATGGGATTATTGCCCAACTGATTGAAAAGGAAGCTGACAGGAAAACGACCCTGGTTGGCGTGGGAGGCGGTGTAATTACAGACATTACAGGATTTGTGGCTTCTGTTTTCATGCGAGGTATCCGATTTGGGCTAGTCCCGACGACATTATTAGCCATGGTAGATGCATCTATAGGAGGTAAAAATGGAATTGATGTTGGTGATTACAAGAATTTAATTGGTATTATCCGCCAACCAACTTTCATATTGCATGATCTTATTTTTCTGAATACGCTACCCCAGCCCGAATGGGAAAATGGATTCGCAGAGATCATCAAACATGGAGCAATAAAGGACGCGACGCTATTCAAACAACTGGAAGTAAATTCAGTTCACAGCTACAAAACAAGGAAAAAATCGGTTTGTGAGCTCATTGAACGCAATGTTATCCTGAAGACAAAATTAGTGCAGCGGGATGAATTTGAAACCGGAGAAAGGAAACTGCTTAATTTTGGGCATACGCTTGGCCATGCTTTGGAAAAACTATATACCTTATCCCATGGTCATGCCATTTCGGTCGGAATGTCGGTCGCCGGTCTTATTTCAGAACAGCTGACGGGATTTAAATCATCCGACCGGTTGATTGCAGTATTGGAAAAGTATGGCTTGCCTACCAGGTTTACTTTCGACAATAAAAAGGTGCTCCCCCTTATTAAAATGGATAAAAAGAAAACGGGAAATTCAATTCAATATGTGTTGCTCGATAAGATCGGACAGGCCATTGTGCATGACATTCCGATTATTCAACTTGAAAAGTGGATAGAGTCCATTGTCTCTGCACGATAAGCCGATTTTGTAATGCAAGTTATTATACATCCATCTGCTATTGAAGGAACAGTTCACGCACCTGCCTCCAAAAGCTCTATGCAAAGGGCTTGTGCGGCAGCTTTAATCAGGAATGGCCGAACCCTGATCAATAACCCAGGATATTCTAATGATGACCTTGCGGCTTTACGGGTAATTCAGGATCTCGGAGCAAGCGTAAAAAACTTAGACGGCGGTGGATTATCTGTGGAGAGTCAAGGTGTGAATCCTACCGGCAGCAGCGTAAATTGTGGCGAAAGCGGATTGGGAATAAGGATGTTTGCACCGATTGCCGCCTTGTCTGAAAAACACTTGACCATTTTCGGCGAGGGTAGTTTATTAAAGAGACCTATGGGTTTTTTTAATGAAGTTTTTCCGAAATTAGGAGTAGAGGTAAGCACTCATGGCGGCAAACTTCCATTATCCATAAAGGGCCCCCTGAAGCCTTCAGACATCGTCATTGATGGTTCATTGAGTTCTCAATTTTTAACTGGACTAATCATGTCATTTGCAGCCGCAAAAGCCTGCGATATTACTATTCAGGTAACCAACCTGACAAGTAAACCTTATATTGATCTCACCCTCCATATCATGAGACATTTTGGATGGCGGGTGGAAAACAGAGGATATGAAGCATTTTATTTTCCACCCCTTGCTTCAGGGATAGAAAAAGCTAATCAAATAATAACCTATACCGTGGAAGGGGATTGGAGCAGTGGAGCCTTTTTGTTGGTTGCTGGAGCGGTTGCCGGACCAATTACTGTGACAGGATTAGATGATTCCTCCACACAAGCCGATAAGGCCATACTTCAGGCGCTAGAATCCAGCGGGGCGGTGGTATCTTTGGATACTGAACAAATCCGGATCGCACCTGGGCCCTTAAAAGGATTTTATTTTAATGCAACTGATTGCCCCGATTTATTTCCTCCACTGGTTGCACTGGCATCCTACTGTGAAGGAACAACTACAATTGAAGGAGTTCACCGGTTAGCATTCAAAGAAAGTGACCGTGCAAGCACTTTGCAGGAAGAATTCGCAAAAATGGGTGTAGATATTCGGATTCAGAATGACCTCATGATTATAGAAGGAGGTCGAAATGTCCTTGGCGCTTCTGTTCATTCGCGCCATGATCATAGAATTGCGATGGCTTGTGCTGTTGCAGGATTGGGAGCAAGAGGCGATACTATCATCGATGAGGCAGAAGCGATCAATAAATCATATCCGGGTTTCTATGATGATCTGAAACTCCTTCAGTCCATTACTGGGAGAAAATATTAATTTTAATATCAACATGAATAGTTTTGGTCGCATTTTCAGGGTTACCATTTTCGGTGAATCACATGGTGAGGCAGTGGGAGTTAATATCGACGGCTGCCCCGCCGGACTACCTCTGTCCCTTGAGGATTTTGTTGAAGACCTGGATAGACGCAAAGGCGGCATTCAAAAAGGAACTACGCCTCGCAAAGAGGATGACCTCCCGATATTCAAAAGTGGCATTTTCAATAAAAAAACAACCGGCGCTCCAATTATTCTTTTTTTTGAAAATAAGAATACTCGTTCTGAAGATTATGAGAAACTACGAGCTTTTCCCCGTCCTGGACACGCAGATTTTGTAGCCCACAAGAAATTTGGTGGATTTGAAGATTACAGGGGTGGTGGCCATTTTAGCGGAAGGTTAACGGTTTCACTTGTAGCCGCAGGCGTTATCGCCAAGAAACTGCTTACCTTCATCCAGTTCCGGCCAATAGAGGAAATGACAGATTCGATCAGACAAACAGTGCAAGTAAAAGCCTCCCTCCTGGAGGTCGGCGGAGAAAAAGATCTTGCCCTAGGTTTACAAAAGGCTGTGGAAGCAAAGGATTCGATTGGTGGGATTGTTGAATGCAGGGTTACCGGTCTGCCATCAGGATTGGGCGAACCCTTCTTCGATTCTGTTGAGTCTCTGTTGAGTCACGCAGCTTTCGCCATTCCGGCGGTTCGGGGTGTAGAATTCGGGACCGGATTTGCGGCCGCCAAGATGTTCGGAAGTGCCCATAATGATGCATTGGAAGATAGGACAGGCAGAACAAAGACCAATCATGCAGGTGGCGTTGTCGGGGGCATTACCAATGGTAATGATTTGATTTTCAGAATTGCAATTAAGCCCACCTCATCAACACCTAAAGAGCAGCAAACCTTGAATTGGGAAACGGGAGAAATAGCCTCATTTTCGGTAAAAGGGCGCCACGATCTCTGTATTGCGCTTCGTGTGCCGGTAGTTTTGGAGGCGGTGACTGCGATGGTGATTGCTGATCTTCTAATTCTTGAAAACTATATTGCCCGGGTCTTATCCGCTCATACTGATGAAGCATAAATAACATGTCTATTATCTATCATATCACCACACAAGAAGAATGGCAAGCTGCCCAGGCCTCGGGAAAATATGAGGCATTTTCCTTGAATGAAGAGGGTTATATCCATTGCAGCGAAGACAGGCAGGTGGACGAAGTATTGAAGCGATATTTTAGTGGTAAGAAAAACCTAATCAAACTCGTGATTGATACTGAAAAACTCAACAGTCCATTGATCTACGATTGGTCACCCTCGATTGAAGATACATTTCCTCACATTTATGGTCCAATTAATATCGACTCCGTTATCAAGGTGATTGTGATCGGAGACTTCCCCTGAATTTTCTTAACCGGAAAATATGCACCAAAAATAGCTTTCATGCACAATCATATCGTCAACGCTTCTATTCAGATACTGCCCATTGTCCAGGACCGTCATCCATACGAATGGGTCGATGAGGCTATCGGAATCATTCAAAAGTCTGGTATCAACTATCAAATAGGTCCATTTTCTACCGTCATCGAGGGAAATTATCAGAAGGTGATGGGGGTTATTCATGATGTCAATGAGCATTTATATCTGAAGGGCTGCACAGAATGGATAAGCAGCATCCAAATTCAAATCAGGCACAATGCTGACATTACAGGAAAGGAGAAAACGGATAAGTTCAACTAACTGGAGGAGAGGGGAGTGGAACTTGAAACCGGATATCATTTTAATTCTTTAAATCCGCAAAGGAAATATTCAGGGCTTCAAATCTTTCAGGATTGGGAAGGCTATAATGCCACCACTCGGTTGAAAAGGCAATAAATCCGTGCTTTTCCATGATCTCCCTAAGAAGTTTCCTGTTTTTTAGCACTTCTTGTGGAAGATCCATGAAGTCATGGTGGGCTGAATCCGTAAAATTATCAAATCCTGTAGGCATCCTAAGTTCCTCTTTTGTCTGCATGTTGATCAAGGTTAGGTCGATGGCAACACCTCGATTATGATTGCTGCCCTTGGCAGGATCTGCTACATAACGATCATCATGAACGAGTTCCCAGAATCGTTCAGTGACAGCGTAAGGGCGGTAGGCATCGAAAACCTTAAGGCCCAAACCCATCGTGTTCAATTCTATTTGGACATCCTTTAAGGCTTTGACAGCAGGCAATCGTAAAAAGCTGTAATTGGTCCCCTTGGGATACATTCTTAGATGCATGAAATTATTGGTCCCTGCATAGCGGAGATCCAGGGTGATACCCGGTATTATTGATTGAAGATCAATCATAACTTTCAAACTGTCCATCTTAGCACTTTCCCGGTATTGACTGAGGCTGTTGATGACAGGAAGACCGTATTTGCTCAGAGATGTATCCTGCGCGGGGCATTCATTAGGAATTATCAGAAAACCACCAATGCTCAGATATGCAATACTGAGTATTCTTTTAATTAGGTTGCACATCGCTTTATTTTTTTGTCTTTTCAGTAGCCGGATGTATATTACCAGGATAATATTTTCGTTTATACCAATATCCAAATGAAAAATGGGCTGCCAGGCATTAAAATGCAATGAATACTACTTTCGTTTGCAGAAAATTAATGCATTTAAGTTGAAAAACCTGAACCTAATACATGAGCCATTTTGAGCGTATTATCCTGCTAATCTTCTTTTATTTTTCCCTGTTGTCCTGTGGCAATCAACAACATAAGAAAGAGCATGCTAAGAAGAACATAACGAAGCAAGAGGGTCAGGTGCAGGAACGGGTCAGTGAAAGCTTAAAAAAATTACTGGATTATGCTGACCAAAAGCAAGGTGAACTTAATGATTCAGTGAGCCTGACATTTTTGGGCATGATGGATAGTATTTATGATTCAAACGATTTTCAACCTCTTTGGAGTAAAAACCAGAAATGGTTGCCTTTGGGAGATTCTCTATACAATTTTATTGAAAAGTCGATGAATTACGGGTTATTCCCAGCGGATTATCATTACCGGCCTCTTTCTTTCATCCATCGGGTTTTTCAAGCAGATAGCCTCACAGAAAAAAATTCAGTTTTATGGGCAAGATCCGACCTCCTGCTGACAGACGCGTTTTTCAAGCTAGTCAAAGACATTAAGCAAGGGCGGTTCAAATATGACAGCGTTACCTTAAGGACTGATACGGTCCTAAGGTATGATCTCTATAGCCGGACTCTGGACTCAATGAGGTTGTTGGGGAATGTGACAGCGACGCTTAATCGACTCGAGCCTTCTTATAAGGGATATGACTCCTTGAAAGCATGCATCCCTGCTTTTCTTTCAAAAGCAGACTTCAAACCCTATACCGATCTGACATATCCATATACTGATTCTTTTGCTTTTTTTAAACTATTGGAAAAACGACTCCATGAAATAGGCTTTATTCCTCAAGATACATTGTCCTTGGATACTACTAGATTTCAATCTTTATTAAGAAGATATCAGAGGTCACAAGGGCTGAAGGCTACAGGGTGGGTTAGTGATCAACTCGTAGATAGGTTGAATAGTACGGATTGGGAGAAGTTTAAGAGGATTGCCGTTAATCTGGACCGCTATAAACTCTTGCCTGATACCCTCCCGCGTGCTTATGTTTGGGTCAATTTACCTTCATTTATGTTGCAAGTCTTTGATGACGATACAATAGTTTTTCAATCCAGGGTAATCGTAGGAGAACCAGAAACACGGACACCTTTATTGACAAGTGAAATTTCTAATTTCGTTACGTTTCCACAATGGACCGTACCCTACAGTATTATTTTCCGGGAAATACTTCCAAAGATTCAGGAAAATGTAGATTATTTGGACAAACAAAACCTTCTGGTCGTAGATGAAAACGACAGCGTGTACGATCCTCACCTGATCAATTGGAAGAAATTGAATAGAAATCATTTTCCTTACATACTCAAACAAAAACAAGGAGACGACAATTCGTTAGGGATTATTAAATTCAATTTCAGGAATAAATACAGCGTTTATCTCCACGATACAAACGTTCGCTGGAAATTTGCCAATTCGTTCAGGGCGCTTAGCCATGGATGCGTACGGATAAAAGAATGGAAAAAAATGGCAAATTTCCTTCTGAGAGATGACAGCGTTCATCACCAGACTGATAGCCTCAAAGAGTGGATCCAAAGGCAGGAAAAACATGTCATAAGCGGCTTCACAAAACTGCCTATCTTCATCCGTTATTTTACCTGTGAAGGCAGGGGCGGCAAACTCAAATTTTATAATGATATCTATGAAGAGGATAGATCGCTTCGGGAGAGATATTTTTCGGGGAAAACATTCGATTAGAAAATTTAATCCAGATGGGCTGCTTTCCAGGGATCGTGTTGCTGATTAGTGGATTATCGGCACTTGAGGTGTCTGCTCAATCCCCCCAACCCGTTTCCAAAACACACGCAAAAAAGGCAACGGCAAAAGTTCAGTTCGGGATTGCTAGTTATTATTCTGATAAATTCAATGGTCGAAGCACTGCCAATGGCGAGATATTCAATCAGAGAAGGATGACCGCAGCAAGCAATACCCTTCCTTTGAATACCTGGGTCCGGGTAATTAATCTCCACAATAAAAAAACAGCAATCGTTAAGATCACAGACCGGATGCACCCTAAAAATAAAAGACTGATAGATCTGAGTAAGGCAGCTGCCAAAATATTGGATTTTCTTTCCTTTGGTCTAACACGGGTAAAAGTGGAGGTATTGGGCAGTAATAGAACCCGAACAAACAGCAAATAACGGTTCCTCAACTGGAAGTGAAAAGATCTTTATAATATTTTTCCTCCTGGTAACTGTCTGGCATTGATTAAACTCGGACAATAAAAAGTGGTTGCAGCCTGCGGCTTTTCAACTCTGGTTCAAAAGGTATTTTCACATAGTAAGGTTATCTTTTGAGCATTTTTATACAAACCGGATTGGGAACATCAATCGGTTTGCCGAATAAAGTGAGCAGTCCTGTCTTTTGGTTGATCTTAAACAGGATAATATTACTGCTATCCTGGTTGGCGACAAGGAGCCAGTGGCCTGTGGGGTCAATTACGAAATTTCTAGGGGTTTTTCCCATAGTTGACTGAAATCCTTGGACATGGAGCCGCCCATTCAAAGAATCAATGGAGAAAATAGTAATATTATTTGCATCTCCGCGGTTTGAAGCGTACAAGAATTTACCATTGGGAGAAATATGGATGTCCGCGCTGCCCTTGATACCAATAAAATCGTCAGGGTGGGTACTGATGTGCTGAAAATTGATCAAATTACCATTCTGATAATGGAATGCATCAATAGAACCAGATAACTCATTTATCAAATAGGCATAAGGTTTGCTTTCCGAAAAGATGAAATGTCTAGGACCTGAACCGGGGATTGTATTGATAAAAGAATCCTTTGCGTCGGCAAGTGGTTGCTCCTTGGTGGGATCAAAGCTATAAATCATTTCTTTATCCATTCCAAGGTCGGCTGTAAGGAGAAAACGCTGATCAGGTGAGAATACCACAGAATGTACATGCGCTTTTTCCTGTCTTTGAGCATTGATACTGCTTCCATTGTGCTGAATGATCTCTTTTGCGCGATTTAGAGAACCGTCTTGATTAACTGGGAGCGCCGACAAGCTTCCTCCGCTGTAGTTTGCAACAACAACCCATTTACCTGTTCTATTTACAGAAATATAACATGGATCAGCACCACCGCTTTCCTGCTTGTTTAGAAAGTGAAGGCTGCCATTTATTTTATCAAACGAAAACGAGCTTACTGCTCCCATCTGATCTCCGCCGTTTTCATTCACAGAATAAAGGTATTTGTGATTTGGAGAAAGGGCCAAATAGGAGGGATTTTTTGTAGAAGCGGTACCTACCAGCGAAACACTTCCCGAGGTCGCGTTCATCTTATATACATAAATTCCTTTGCTATTTCCGTTCGTATATGTTCCTATGAACAAGTAATAATTCTGGCAGAAACCGTTAAGCGATATTAGAAGGAATAATCCTATTGTGGCAAAGCGCATAAATGATGATTGTTTGTTGATAATCCGTGCAATTTACAGATTGAAACATTAACCGGTAAAAATCGGGAAGCCTGTATTAGAAGAAAAATTTGGTTGGATGGGTGTTTATGGGAGAATCCTGGAGACGGGATCGTTATATAATAAAGAAAGGGCTGGTGCATATGTCCAGCCCTTCGAGATGTAAAAAGATCAGATTTATCGGATTAGTTTCACATTTACCGCATTCAATCCTTTTTTACCATTTTGCACGTCAAATTCGACGTGGTCATTTTCTTTGACCTGGTCAATCAGGCCGCTGGCGTGTACGAATGTTTCTTTACCTGAATCGTCATGCTTAATAAAGCCGAAGCCTTTGTCGGCATTGAAAAATTTTACAGTGCCGGTAGTTTTTGTGTTCATTGTTAATTGTATTGATAATAAAATGAAGTGCAAGATACGTATTTTTATGAAAGCAACCTGGAATTCTTCAAAATCGATGGCCGGCTTTATTTATTGATCGCCGGGGTATTGCTTTATTTTTATCTTTGGGCAAAATACTGCTATGATCCGCCTCGGAATCATGATGCTCATTTTCTCAAGTGCTTGCCAGTCTCCAAAGGATACTAATGATGTGGTGCTCAAGGCAGACAGTGTTTCCCCAGTCCCTGTTCGTCAGTCCGATTCTCTGCCTTCAATTCCTGCTAATTTCAGCCCGTCTAAGATCTTATCCAGGAAGCAGGTTCCTATTTTATGCTATCACCAAATCAGAGACTGGAAACCAACTGATTCCAAAATATCAAAGGATTATATCGTACCTCCGGAAGTCTTTCGAGCCCAGCTAAAAATGCTTGCTGACAGTGGATTCCATAGTGTTTTACCAGATCAGTTATTCCAATACCTTACTAAGGGTTTACCGCTGCCCGATAAACCAATTTTATTGAGTTTTGACGACACCGATCTGGATCAGTACGAGATAGCTTTTCCAGAAATGAAGAAATATGGATTCAAAGGAGTTTTCTTTATAATGACAGTCTCACTAGGACGCAAACACTATATGAATAAAGCCCAAGTAAAGGAGCTTTTTGACGCAGGCAACATTGTTGGCTCCCATACTTGGGATCATCATAATGTAAAAAAATACCAGGGTAACGACTGGGTAATACAAATTGACAAACCGACTCGTGAACTCGAGGCTATTACCGGCAAGCCTATACGTTATTTTGCATATCCATTTGGTTTATGGAACCGGCAAGCAATAACAGAATTAAAGAAGCGCGGATTTGTTGCGGCTTTCCAGCTGAATGAAAAAAGAGATGAATTGGATCCATTATTTACCATTAGACGTATCATTTTGCCAGGTTCTTGGAGCTTGAAGACCTTCAATTATGCAATCCATCATGATTTTTAATTCACTTTTTATAGTGCTGAGTTTTTGTCAGGATATGTTTCTGGGTAATTTAAAGTACCTTGTAACGGATTCAAGATCTGATTCTTTAACATTAAAAAATAAACTATGCGCACAACACATTTTATTCCTGCAGCATTGTTGATCGGGTTGTTTTCCTGTAATGGTGCCAGCGATAAAACGGAATCTGCTACAGATACTGCACAACAAGCGGCAAAAACGGATAGCATGGCGATGAATCATGCTGACTCTTCCAAAATGATCACGCCTGTACCTGATATTCCTGCCGGGGCAAAAGTCTTTTTCAAAAATCTAAAAGCGGGTCAAACGGTAAAGTCACCTTTCAAAGTGGAAATGGGTGTCGAAGGGATGAAATTGGATACAGCTGGGCCTATAGTATCAGGTTCAGGTCATCATCATCTCTTTATTGACGCAGAGGATTCTTTGGCAAAAGGAACAGTCGTTCCAAAAGATTCGACTCATCTTCATTTTGGAAAAGCACAGACAGAAACCAAACTCACCCTTGCTCCAGGAGAACACAAATTAACGCTTCAATATGCCGATGGGATCCATCGTTCTTATGGGAGCCAGTTATCTGCAACAATCAAAATCAAGGTAAACTAGAGCTTTCATGATGGTCAAATAAGGGAGCGTATTAAAGACATAAATATTTTCATCTTGGCGAACCGGTAAATTACCCAGCACATTTTGGGTGTTTACCGGTTCTTTGCTTCTTCCCCTAATCCGAGTGCCTTGATGTAGCTTAGGTTAGGCTTGCAATTTTGAAACTGGCAATCGTTTAAGACGGCATCCATAGCTTGTCTGACCTTATCCATATCAGCTGGACGCATTTTCCGGATGGCTTCAAAGTTGGGTTTTGTGGAATCGGCAAAGGACATGACGGCTTCATAGTATTCCGGAGAGTCAAATCTGAGGATTCCGCTTTTGTTATTCATTTTCTTATAAGGCCAGAAATGCCATCCAATATTATTTTGCTCCAGCAATAGCCGGAAGTTCGAAATCCATTCGTCGTTGTTTTCACCGGTTTCTCCCGCATAGATGGGCACTTGATACTTCTCCCTGAAATCAATATATTCCTGTATCACTTCCTTGGTTGTAGCAGTCCAGTATTTGTGAAAAGTATACACGGCTTTTTTATCAAACGGAGGTCCGAATATTTTAAAATTGGAATCCCATTGAGCTCCTCCCAAAAAAACAAGATGGTGCTGGTCAACCTCACGGATTGCCTTGACAATCTCTTTAAACAGCGGTTCTAACATAGGATTGAAATGAGACTTATCAAAATAATGAGCGATCGGTTCGTTTAGCAGGTCATAACCCATCACAATGGGCTCGTCTTTGCAGTGGTCTGCGATTTTGCGCCAAATTTCAATTGTTAGATTCCGGCTCACCAGATTATCAAAAAGAAAAGGATACCCGTATCCATCATCAATATTGTCGCCTGTCTGTCCTCCAGGTGCACAATGCATATCCAAAATGATATACAGGTTTTCCTTTTTGCACCAACCGATAAGCCTATCGAGCACCTCAAATCCTCTTTTTTCACCCCTTCCACCAAGATAATCCTCATCAGTGAATAGTCGATAGTTAAAAGGCACCCGTATGGAATTCATCCCTATACTTTTGATATAATGAATATCTTCCTCAGTTATATAATTGTTGAGCCATTTTTCCCAAAAGGCAGAGGCCTCATCCGGTCCTATAAGTTCCGTAAGCATTTGATTGATCAATCTTGGTGAGTTGGCGTTTTTAAACCGGAACATATATCCCTCAGGTACCAGCCAGTTTCCCAGATTCGTTCCCCGGATCAAGAAATTTTTTCCATCCGGGCCAATAACCTCTTTTCCTCGGACATCGATAAATGAGCTTGTTTGAGCATTTACGTTAAGACTTAATACCAGCAACGCGTAAAGAAAACGGAGATGTAATGACATAAAAGGAGTTCAATAGAAATTCAAATATAGTTCAGTCGGGGATGACTGCCGGCGGAAGGATCGATTTTTTTCCAGACATTTTCTTGGAGAGAAATCGGAGCAACCTGACAATAACCAAAACGCAAATGCAAAAAAGGATCCCTTTTCCAATATCCGGGAACCTCTGTGCAAGAAAACGCCAATAAGGCCCAAAGTACCATCCTGCCATGACAAATGCCCCCGTAGAGCATAGTGCCGAGGCGGAAATGATAAGAAGATAATTTCTGGGATTCACTTGCAAAAGCCCAGCTAATACAGATGTATATCCGCGTAAGAATGGAGTCATCCGCCCTATAAAAATGCCCCACTTGCCTGTTTTATCAATTCGAGCCTTAAGCATTTCAACGGTCCGGTGTGGAATGGGTAGCTTTTTGAATTTTATTCGGGAGAGCCTGGGCCCGAAAATATAAAATATCAAATATACCAGCGTCGTCCCTGAAATTTCAGCCGCAATAGCGGTTAAGAGTACCCAGGGAAGATGTATGTTTCCTTGGCTTGCTAAATACCCAAAAAAGAATAAAGAGATTTCATTTGGGACAATCGTGGGGATGCCAATCTCTTGCATGAATACAATGACGAAAATGGCTATATAGCCATTGACAATGATAAAGTGCAAGAAGGAGGGCGGCATGGTTCGGTAAGACGCATTTCTTTATCAAAGGTACTACCCGATTGAACCGCCTAAGGTTATGATTTGATTAATTCTGACGGGGATCAGGTAATTTTCTCCGCTCTATTCTTTGATCTATTTCCTTCAAATTCCTGTTACTTACCGTTCCTGATGTCCATTAATTTGGTCGTATTGTAATAAATCTCAGTGAAACTGCTCGTACAGGATAGGCCAGTAGGTGATTGCGAAGAAAAGCCTACCCGGGCTTCATTCTTAGCGGATAGCGAAAAATACCTGACAAGATTCCAGTATTTTCCATCAGTAGAATAATGAAAGGCAAAAATGTTTTTGCCTAGGCCTGCAATCCTAAGATAAACCGTATTTCCTACAATAGGTACGTGATTGCAGTCATCTGATATTCCATTATTGACAACAGATACTACGAATGGTTTTTTTTGTGGGGAAAACTCAAAACAAAGTTTAGCCCATTCACTTGCACCCGCATACACTACAAGCACGCCCGCATCATAATCTTTTTTGAAGTTAACCATTACCTTCCCAGACAATAAAAAGCTGTCAGCAGGTACAAAAACAGCTTTGGGGGAATTGACAACTGCGTATTCATGCTGAGGATCAACAAAAAGATCCGTTTTTTCTGGGGCAATAATCGTGAGTATTTTATCTTGGTAGGTCCATTTAACAGGATGATTTACCCAATTAAGTCTTTTAGGAATTTCATTGATTGAAAAACCTGTTGTTGACGGTTGGGAGAAGCCAGTCAGGCACGCACAGAGAAACAGGCCAAGGAACAAAAGGGGTTTCATTTTAATAGATTTTGTCATCAAATCTAAGTTTTACCAATATTCAAGTCCCAAAAGTTTTTTACCAAGAGGAGAAAGTATTGCTGTGGAATACTTCTTTTTCTCCCATTGCCTTGGATCCCCTGGAAAAGCAAAACCTTCAGGCGCATTCCTTTCCAGCCAGGAATGAATTCTCCATTGTCTGAGAGTTTCATTGTCTTCCTGAGCGGGCATCATTGAAATATATTGTGCAATACGAACTTTATTGCCTGAAATATTCGGCCTTATTCCATGAGGTTGAAGGCTGTTGAAAATGAGCAAGTCGCCAGCTTCCATTTTTACTTTGACAATGTCAAACGCGGAGTTGTCTGGCTTGAAATGATCCCGGTTCTCGGGTTGGGTCAGTTTCCATTGATCATAGGTTCTGTATAATTCAGGTACGCACTGAAAACCTCCCATATTTTCATCGGTCTGGTCGGCAAGTGCCAGCACACCCTGGACATTTTGCGGCTTGGTTTCAGGATCGTAATCCCAATGAATGAAACCTTTATATTCAAAACCTGGACGCATGGGCATATTTAAGTTGGCTCTGTCAATCGTGACCCATAATTTCTCTGTACCCCATATATCCACAAAGGCATCATATATGCGTGGCATTTGCCGGTTATCCCAAAGACTTTGGTGGTTATACACTTCGACCATGCCTGTATTTGTCAGCTCTTTCATCATGATTTCGGCGCGTGGTGGCGCGTACCAGGTTTCAGGATCATGAGGATTTTTTTCTTCAAATTCCCATAAAAAATCAGCGGTTCGCTCCGCTTGTTTTCTGGGAATGGCCTGTTTAATTACGATGTACCCTTGATGCAACCAAAATTGCCATTCCTCTTCAGATAATAGCCGGAGTAGTTTGGAATTTGAGCGATCGTTCAATTTAAGATGGCTGCTTTTTGCTGTCGAGGGATTTCCAGGAATATCTTTGTGCGCATTTTCCAAGTCCATAGCTGGAGCCATTGTTTGCGCCATGGTTTGTTGTTCATTGGTCATATGGCTAATTTTGAATGATAGATGATATGCAAAAGTACGATCCTGTTCCATATTTCTTAACACGCCCTGGAGGAAAATATATTCTTCGAAATGGATGAAGATAAACTTGCAATGTTCCGAAACAGGCTCGTCAAAGTGTTCAGGCATCTGAAAAAATCGGCAAAACGCCAGGCTATTACCTGTTACCGGGTCTATGATCATGATATTCCTGAATTTCCCTTTTGTATAGAATTGTATGGTGACCAACTCTATATTGCTGAATATAAGCGCTTTTATGAGTTGGGTGAAGAAGAACATGCGACCTGGCTGGTGGAATGTCTGAAAATCATTACCCAGATTTTGGAAATACCACATGAAAGAATTCATCTCCGACAGCGCAAAAAAAAAGCAGACAGAACCGATCAATACGAAAAGATAAACAGTGAAAAGCAGCTTTATATTGTAAATGAAGCCGGCCTTGAATTTAAGATCAATTTGACGGATTATCTGGACACAGGTTTATTTCTTGATCACCGCACCACAAGAACGATGGTCAGAAAAGAGGCAAAAAACAAAAGGGTATTAAATCTATTTTGCTATACTGGATCTTTTTCTGTGTATGCGGCTTCCGGTGGAGCAGTATCTGTGACCTCGGTTGATCTTTCAAAAACATATCTGAACTGGGCTGAAGAAAATATGGCATTGAATCATTTCTTTGACATCCAACGGTATCAATTTATTCACGCCGATGTTAAACAATATCTGAGGGAATTGGGAGACGATGCGTTTGATTTGGTCATTCTGGACCCCCCAAGCTTTTCAAACAGCAAAAGGATGAAAGATTTTCTGGATATTCAAAGGGACCATGTTACCCTTCTTAATGATACCCTTTCTGTAATGAAAATTGGAGGGCAGTTGTTTTTCAGTACTAATCTTAGAAAATTCTGGTTAGATGCCGAGGCAATCAAAGCTTCTTCTATCAAAGATATTACCAAGGTAACTACGGCTTTCGATTTTCAGGGAAGGGAAGACAGGCCTTGCTACCTGCTCATAAAATGATTCTAATTGTTTCCTTCCGACCAATACGTTTGGAAGTTGCATTGCTGGTGTTTAGGACAGAAAGAAATGGAATAATGCTGACTGCATGTTAATAGAGTCATTGACGTTCAGATCAGGGAATTGTATGCCGGGACGGCGTTTCTGTACATTTAATTTTTGAATTTCCTGTAAAAAATCAGCAATGGCAACAGGAGCAACAGGCCAATCAGTAAAAAGAAGGGAAGTTGTAACGAACGAGGGAACTTGAACCAGAAGCCTCCTCCGAAAATGATTAATGCAAGACCCACTACTATTCCTTGCTGCCTGGCTTTTCGCCTGAGAGCCCTGAGTTCGCCGGATAAAAATAATAACCAGGTACCCAATAGAAGCAAGAGCACACCAGAAAATGCAACGTCAATTAAGATTGACGAGGCAAAATGCTTGCTGATATCCCCGGTGTTGATTGCAATGAATATGTTATTCAGGTTCAGGATATTTGATAAAGCTGCGATGACCAGTAAACTACCGGTAAGAATTGACACCCTGTAAAGGGTTTTGTTCGGATTCATCCATCAGTGTTTTTCAATTATTTGAGAGGATCAGCGGGATACATTCCTTGTATTTCCATCCAATGGAATATCCCGCTTTAGCATTTCATTCCGGTTAGCCATATCCCAGGCAGTATAAAAAACGAACTGGGCTCTTTTTCTTAAGATATCATAGTTGATTTTATCCGGAGTATCTGTTGGGCGATGATAGTCATGGTGTATACCGTCAAAATAGAAGATGATGGGAACTCCCATTTTTGCAAAATTATAATGATCGCTTCTGTAGTAGATTCTTTCCGGATCTTTGGGATCATTGAATTTATAATCCAAATCCATTTTTGTAAACTTTTCATTTGCGTGTTCGCTGATAGGTTTCAGTTCCGAACTCAATTTATCATCACCTACGACATATACATAGTTGGTGGAGTCATTATTTTTACGGTTGGGATCAATCCTGCCGATCATATCTATATTCAGATCGGCCGTGGTTTTATCCAATGGAAAAACGGGATGACTCGTATAGTAAGCGGATCCCCACAAACCTTTTTCTTCTCCGGAATTTGCAAGAAATAGAATGCTCCTTCTTGGACCTTTCCCTTCTTCCTTGGCTTTGGCAAAAGCCTTCGCGATTTCCATAATGCTTACTGTTCCTGATCCGTCATCATCAGCGCCGTAATAAATAACGGTGTCCTGTTTCCCCAAGTGGTCATAATGAGCGGAAATAACAAGAGTCTGATCTTTGAGATCTGTACCTTCTAACCAACCCAATACATCACTACTTTGCAATTGGCTTGTAGCCTTATTAAACAGCATCAGGATGTCAGCCGTATAGGTTTTAGGTCTGGGGCTCCCGTTTTTAGCGGACTGATAATCCGCACCCATGATTGCTTCAGCAATTTTTTCAGAAATATAAAAAGTGTTTGGTCTGATTATTTTTTTGTATCCATTCAGGTACATGTTTCCGAGGTTACTAATTCTATTCTTGTGAGGGAAATCATCCTCAATGACGAGTATCGCGACGGCTCCGTGTTGCTGTGCAGCATCCTGTTTGCCATATGCGTTGAATGCCCGCCTATTGATTTGGGATTGAAGCCGGGCCGATGGAAGGCCATTCCACAAAAGAACCACTTTACCTTTGACGTCCAGGCCCTTATAATCATCCTGGGTAGAATCACTAATACCGTAACCTGCAAACACAATTTCGCTGGCCAGCAGGGTAGAGCTGTAATTCGCAGAAATATTGACCTCGAAGTCATTGAAAAGCTGAAAAGCCTGGTCATGTATCTTTATCGTAGCACTTAGAAGCGAATCCCGAAAGACTGGGTAATACAATTGATAAGTATTGCCATTACCCGGACTCAAACCAATAGATTGAAAATAGTTCTCTATATAAGAAGCCGCTTTTCTCTGTCCTTCGGTAGCTGTCTCCCTGCCTTCAAAATCTTTCCCAGCAATATGGTATAGATGATCTTTAAGGTCGTCTTCTGTCATGATCTTTCCAAAAATCTTGGGATCTGAAATTTTTTGTGCCCATGCAGGAAATACGGCAATCAGAACCAGCAATAAAAGAATTGTTCTCATTATTTTTTCTTTAACCCCTAAAAACCGGAGCACCAAATATAGAAAAGATTTTAGCGTTCCACTTCACTTAATTCGAGCCAACGCAATTCTTTTTTATCTAAAAGGACAGTTATTTCTTCAATCCGTTTCGATAATTGACCTATCTGTTCAAATCCTATATCAGCATCATAGATTTTATGATTCAGCTCGGTTCTTTCACTTTCTAGTTTGGAGATCTCCTGCTCCAAGCCTTCAAATTCCCTTTTTTCTTTATAGGTTAATTTCTTTTTTGAACCTGATTCTGAAGTAGATTGATTGATTGAAACCAAGGGGACATTCTTTTTATCAGAGTAAGTGTCAGATGAATTGGGGTAGACCTCCATTCCTTTAACCGGTTCAGTCCTGAGCGACAACTGTTCTTGCGCTCTCTTCCACTCCCTGTACTGAGCATAATTCCCAGGAAAATCTTTAATGATCCCATCACCTTCCATGACCAGCAGATGGTCTACTAGCCTATCCATAAAATAACGGTCATGAGAAACGATGAGTAAGCAACCTTGAAATTCACTTAGGAAATTCTCAAGCACGCCCAGGGTGGGCAAATCCAGGTCATTGGTAGGTTCATCAAGAATCAAAAAATTCGGGTTCCTGAAAAGAACTGTTAATAAATGCAACCTTCTTTTCTCACCTCCGCTGAGACTCGAAATATTGGTATATTGTTGCTCAGGCGGAAACAGGAACAAATTTAGAAATTGCGAAGCGCTGAGGGAACCACCGCCAGCCAAAGGGAAATGTTCAGCAATGTCTTTTACAAACTCTATAAGCCTCATATCCTCTTTGATGATCAAACCTTCTTGCGTATAATTGCCAAACACGACGGTTTCTCCTATATTTATTTTCCCGCTGTCCGGCAATTGAATGCCCTGAAGCAAGTTGATGAAGGTGGTTTTCCCTGTCCCATTTTTACCAATTATCCCCAATCGTTCTCCTTTTTTAAAACCATAATCAAAGCCTCTTAGAATTTCTTTTTCTCCATATCTTTTATACACTTTCTTAAACTCCACGATCTTACCTCCCAGCCGGCTCATCTTTACCTGCAGTTCCATTTCTGCATCTGCTATTTTTTGCTTGGCCTTCGCTTCTATAAGGTAGAATTGATCCTGCCTGCTTTTACTTTTGGTAGTTCTGGCTTTTGGCTGCTTGCGCATCCATTCCAATTCCTTCCTGTAGGAGTTTTTTGCTTTGTCGATACTGGAGGCGTCATTTTCTAAACGGGCGGCTTTTTTTTCTAAAAAGTTTTCGTAATTACCTTTATACACGTACAGATTGCTGCGGTCCAGCTCCCAGATCTCGTCGCAGACAGCATCAAGGAAATACCGGTCGTGCGTTACGAGGAGCAGCGTAAGTTTCTCCTGATTTAGATAGTGTTCCAGCCATTCGACCATTTCCAAGTCCAGATGATTGGTGGGCTCATCCATAATAAGCAATACATGTTTATGTTCAAAGCCAATGTCGATAAGTGTTTTAGCCAGGGCAACCCTTTTCCTCTGGCCTCCGGAAAGCGTTCCTGCGGTTTGATGGAGGTGATGAATATTAAGTTTGCCAAGAATTTGTTTGACCTTGGATTCAAAATCCCAGGCGTTGAGTTCATCCATCTGAACAATAGCATCGGTAAGCTTATCCATATCGCCGGATTCACTCCATGCTTCAAAGTTTTTTATGACATTGATTACCGGATGGTCGTGGTGAAAAATGTTATCAAGAATGGACTTGTCCTCGATAAATACCGGATCCTGTTCAAAAAGCGCTACGGTCAAGTCTTTGGATATCCAAATCTTTCCTGAATCGGCCGTCTCCTTGCCCGCTAAAATCTTGAGAAGGGTAGATTTCCCACTGCCATTCCTCGCAATAAGGGCAATTTTATCGCCCTCTTCCATATGAAATGAGATTTTTTCAAACAGGGGCTTGATGCCATATGACTTGGTCAATTCTTCCACAGAGAGATAATGCATGACGCAAAGATACATTCCCTGTCCGGGGTATGAAAATGACTTGAATTGACCTAGGCCTGTTTGATGAATTCCATGTTGCAGTGGATGCGGACATCGTCACTCACCACCACGCCACCCGCTTCTGTGACAGCATGCCATTGAAGACCGTACTCTTTCCGGTTGATTTTCCCTGAAATCGTGAACCCTGCACGGGTATTTCCCCAGGGATCTTTGATTATCCCTCCGAATTCCACATCCAACTTAATGGGCTTAGTTATATTACGGATGGTCAGATCTCCGAATAATTCATAGGAACCGTCATGGTCTACATTCTCGTATTTAGTAGCTACGAATTTGAGGTGGGGGTAATTTACCAAATCGAAAAAATCGGCTGATTTGAGGTGGTTGTCCCTCTGTTCATTGTTGGTGGTCAGCGAATCAATGTCTGCGGTAAAACTGATTTTTGCTGTCATGAAATCTTCGTCTTCAGTTTGAACCGAAGCATTGAAATCGCTAAACTGCCCTGTCACATTGGTGATCATGAGATGCTTTATCTTGAATTGAACTTCTGAATGTGTTGGATCAAGTGTCCAATTAACTGTCGCCATATTGATTATTTTGATGTTTAAACAACGAAATTAAGGGTTGTTCTTCATTTTTTGAGATCATATTGAAATGATAACTTTTCACTCCTCATGGCTGCCTTGGATTTCTGTTCCTGGGACTTTTTGTAGAGATTCAGTGGTCTTTCTTTTTCTAAAATAAGCCTTTACCAAGTGGTAAACACGCAATACTGGAATGAGTATCAGGATAAGTAGAGGATAAAATGCCTTTTCTTTCGAATAAAATGACCAAATAGCCGTAGCAAAAAATGCTACCACATTGATGATAGAACCAACCAAGATTCTTTGGCTGGTGCGCTCATTGGAAACGGAAGAAAGCGGTTCTTTTTTATTATATACAGTTTGATAGAGCAAATAATTAAAAAGGCTGCAAAAACCAAGATCTGCAAAATAAAAAAAATATTGAAGGAACCAAGGGTTATCGTCTTCTAGCATGAATGATGTCGTCAATGGAAGCAGCATGATGAAAAACAGGAATCTGAGGTTGTATTTAATTAATTTTTTGTTATAGGTAACGACATGTTCAAAAAGTTCATGGTGCCTGATCCACAAATTACTAATGACAGTAAAGCTCAGGTAAATGCCCAGTATAGGAATGAGCATCTTTGAATTAAGTGCCGACTTAATTTCCATCCAGTTCTTATGCCTACCCAATGGCGGGATTTTGAACTCCAGGATTAATAAAGTTATGGCGATGGCCATAATGGCATCGCTGAAAAAACATATTCTGTCTACCTGAAATTGTTTACGGTGATGGGTAACCGGTTGGCTGCTTGACATGCTGGGAGAAAAAATGATCCGATAAATATAAGAAAATCCTGCTCTATTGAATTAATGAGTGGATTTATCGTCCTTATTCCCAAACAATTTATTAAAGAACCCCTTTTTCTTTTTTTTGGTATCATCTGAAGGAGGAGCGGCAGGAGGTTTGCTGTCCTTATTATTTTTTGAATTAGACGTTGCTTCGAGCAATATTTTTTCCTCTTCATTAGACAATTTGGAATCAACAGGGACCTTGGGTGAACTCGTATCCAGGTACTGGTTGGCCTTTCCGTTACCCTCATCAATACCTTCAGCGCCCGGCGGAGTGCTCTGGTCTATTATGTGCTCATAGTCCATGAATTGGTTTTTCATGGATTCAGGCTGAATGAATTTTGCTTGTTTGTTCAACCCGAGGGTCTTATCCGCCAAAACCTTAGCAAAAAAATACTCCCAGATAGGGCGGGCGGCAAGCACACCCACGCCTCCTTGCAAGCCTTTTAGCTGAATAAACCTTTCTTCACAGCCCAACCATACACCAGCCAGCAATTGAGGCGTATAGCCCATAAACCAGGCATCCGCGTAGTCGTTGGTGGTTCCGGTCTTTCCGCCCATTTCAGAAACACCCAGCCTGTCACGAAGACCAACCGCCGTACCAATATCTACAGTACCCTGCATCATCCGGCACATGGTATAGGCCGTGGATTGGCTGATGACTTCCTTTCTTTCTGTGTCAAACCTTGCAAGTACATTTCCATTCTTGTCCTCAATGCGGGAAATATAATAAGGTTTTGTACTGAAACCGCCGGCGGGAAACATGCTGTAGCTCCACAACATTTCATATAGCGAAAGGCCACAGGCACCCAAGGCTAAAGAAGGGTAGGCATCAATTTTTGTCGGGATATTGATATTTTTCAAGAAATCCACAAAACGTTGAGGAGTAACCTGCTTCATGATCGAAGCGGAGGCACAATTTAGAGAAAATGCCAGGGCTGTCGCCATAGTTACCTGGGCATTCCCTTTGCATTCCCCCTTTGCGGGAACCATGCCGAAACCAGGAAAATCCTGTGGTGTGTTATCAACAATCGTTTCGGGCGTAAAATTCGCTTCTTCGATAGCATCACAGTACAAGAGTGGTTTGATGGTTGACCCCACCTGTCTTTTAGTGTTGATATTGGCGTGATCGAATTTAAAGGTTTTGAAGTCGATTCCTCCAATCCAGGCCTTTACGGCGCCGCTCATGGGATCCATGGCCATAAACGCTGTTTCCAGTAGTTGGTAATTGTATTTTATCGAATCCATCGGACTCATTACTGTATCTTTTTCCCTCGTAGGCGTCCAAGCGAATACTTTCATGGCAACCGGTTGCTTAAAGGATTTACGGATTTCCGATTCACTTATCCCGTCATCTTCCATATTTTGCCAGCGGTCACTATTTTTCATGGCAGCTTCCAGTACGTTTCCATGCTCCTCCCAAATCAATCCTTTCCTGATATTGGTTTGTGAGCTCAATACTTTCTGTAATATGGGCATCTGTTTTGCGACCGCTTCCTCAGCATAAACTTGCATCCGGGGATTGATGGTCGTGAAGATCTTCAAGCCATCTTCATATAAACTGTAGGGTTCCTTGGTCGCAGGGTTAATATGTTCTTTGCACCATTTTTTGAGTTCTTCTCGAATATAATCGCGGAAATAAGGGGCAAGGCCGTTATTTTCATCCACCTTTCGATAATTACTGAGGTCAATCGGTTTTTGCTTGAGGCTGCTTCCTTCACTTTCATGAAGGTAGCCATTTTCCACCATGAGATTGATTACAGTGTTGCGTCTGTTGATCGCTGCCCTGGGATTTTTCCTGGGATTGTTATGGGTATTCCCACTTAGCATACCCACTAAAATGGCAGCTTCGTCCACACTGAGACGATCGGGTTCTTTCTGAAAAAATGTCCGTGAAGCATTTCGAATGCCATAGATATTATCTCCGAAAGAAACTACATTCAGGTATAGTGCCAGAATCTCCTCTTTTGTAAAATTCCTTTCAAGCCGGATGGCAGTGATCCATTCCTTTGGTTTTTCAATGAAAAAGCGGTGAAACCGGTTTCTTCCCAGACCCTGACCCAACAGGTTTTTTGCGAGTTGTTGGGTAATCGTGCTTCCGCCACCTGCGTGTCCTAATTTGATGACTGCCCTCATGATGCCATAGCCGTCTATGCCGGAATGCTCATAAAAGCGTTTATCCTCTGTTGCAACCAGGGCATCGATGACATTTTTTGATATATCCTTGTATTCTACATTGCTCCGGTTACCCCGTTCAATATAATATTTTCCCATGGAAGTTCCGTCGTCAGCAAATACTTCAGAAGCCAGCATGATGGATGGATTTTCCAACTCCTTTAAAGAAGGCAAAGGACCAAAAACACCCAAATAAATAAGTCCTAGAAAAATCATAAAAACCGCCAAGCCTGCAAAAAATATCTTCCAGAATATGAAAACCGATTTTGACATATAGGATTTTGTAAGATTAATGTTTTTAAAAGATTATTTATGATAGCAAAAACCCTACCTGAAAGTAGGGGCTGCTACAATTTTCCTGGGAAATTTGTTTCCAGGAATTTTCTATAAGCTGATATATCTTTAGTGGTTTTTAGAATTTCCAAGTTTTGATCAGTGATAATCAGGAAATAATACTTGCCTGCTGGAAGCCAGGGTACAATTTCACGGGGCGCCACTTTTTTAGCCTGATCGATATAGTTGATAGCGGCTCCCGCGCTGTCAAAACCGTTGATCAATACCAGCCTAATGCTATCATTTAGCGGCAAATTGGAAATCTCGAAGGTCTTATTATAATAAATTTCACGGTTGTACCGGTTAAATGCATTTCCTGTTTCAGTTACATAGACCGGGTCCACCTTGGTTAATATGATCGCCACAGAATGAGCCAGGGAAGGCGTGTATAAATAAGATGATTTAAGCGAAGGCAATGTCAGAGACAATTGGGAGAACTCCGATTTCACTTTTTTGAGCGCCGTTTGAACCGAATCCATTTGAGCGCGGAGCCTGATGATTTTCGACGTATCATTTCCCGCCAGTTTTAATGCTGAACCTATTGAGTCGAACTGATGCTGCAGATTAATCAACTGGGCGGAGTCATATTTTATTTTTGCTAATTGGTTCTTATATAGATTGATTTTCTGCATGGCCACTGCGGAATCTGCCTGTTGCTTTTTTCCAGAATCCTCAGCTTTGATTTTCATCCTTGCCCTGGCTATCTGAGCGCTATCGCCTCCTTTTCTGGAACTCTGGGCCGTGTCTGGGATAAAGAGTCGGGGATTAGGAGTTTTAGCATTGTCCACCACGACAGAATCATCCTTGATTCTCTCTATTTTCAGGTTTGTCAGATAGGCCTCAATTTCTTTTCTCCGGACAAGCACGCTCACCAGGTTTTTTGCCTTAAGGGCCATTGGTGTCCCTGGATATTTATTGACAATATTATTCAATTCAAAAACGGCCTTCCCATCCTCTTTTTTCTGAATAAAATAGACCGATTCAATATAAAGAAGCTGGGGGGTCCAGTATTTTTCACCATAAATGCTGTCAGCTGCCTTTTTTTGTGCCAATGCCCCCTCAAAATCCCCCTCAATAAATGAATTGTATATTTTCTCGTATTGACGGGTGGCCACAGTTTTTGGCTCATTATCCTGATTATTGAGGGCTGTAGAGTCCCTTGTCAATTCTTTATATTTACCATCAGGGTAGTGTTGCCTCATCAGCTCAAGCATTCGGGCAGCGTTGGCTTCATCACCAGCTTTTTTATAACAATAATAAAGATCAAAAAATGTCTCTGCACGCCAATGTGTTTCAGGGAACCTTTGAAGAAGGCTGTCATAAGCGTTGATGGCCTCATTATAATCCGGGAGATCTTCCTTAAATGCGCGGCCAAGAGCAAAAAGGGCATTCTCCACAGAATCGCGGGATTTTTTTAGTTTTTCAGGAGTAATTGGAAGATTGGCCAGGAGGCTGGCAAAAGTGACCGCGGTAGGGGCCGCGGTCTTACTGATATTTTCGCTTGCTGTTCCAAGCATCATTGCATTTCTATTGGCATTAATAGTTCTTTGTTTGGATGCCAGTGATGTCAGGAACCAATCGTCCACATTTTCACGGTTACCCCATTTAGTCTTGAAATCATTAAATCCCTTGGATTTCAGGGTTGGGTTGTAGAAATACCATTCCACATTTTCTGAACCCGTGTTGAACAAATCAATTGGGCTGCTGTTGTTATTGCTGTTTGGGACACCTCCCGCAGAGTTTTGATCATCTTCATCTTTGGAACCCTGCTGTTTGAGAAGCCCTTTAAGGATTTTTTTGATATATGCAGTTCTATCAATCTCTGACATGGCTGCGACCCGCTGAAGACTATCCTCCCGCTCAATTATGATCAATTCAGGGACGATTTTCCCCAGCGCCGCTTTGCGGTCGCGTAATATATTGGCAGTATCAAGTGTCCGGAGTTCAAAAACGTTAATGCTGTCGTAATAATTTTTTGCTGACTTATATTTTCGCTCATCAAAAGCCATGTTTCCCAACATGACAAAGGCTTTGCTTCTCTGGGGACTGTTTGCTGACGCGAATTTTACGGTCTTTAACAGATAGCCAATTCCGGGTGCTTTCTGGTTATTTTCCAACTCTATTTCAGCCGCAGTAAAATAAATAATGTCCCGATAGCCTGCATATACATCCTTATGCGCCATCTTTTCCAAGGCTTCGAGGTTCTTCTGTATATACTCGGGTTCTGTGCCATGGGTCTGCCGAATGGCATTGAGCCTCGCATAGACCTCCATCACCGGATCATAGGTTTGCTGTACCACCTTTTCATAAAATTCTCTAGCTTTCCAGGATTTACCGGACCTTTCATAAAGTTGGGCGATCAAGTATTCCCACCGGGATAATTCCAATTTAGAGACGGCATTCCCGAGAGCTTGCTGAAGATATACTGCGGCACTGTCATACATATTTTGTTTATAAAACCACAATGCCTGAACCTCTTTAAAGTCAGGTATCAGACGAGCCGGGAATTGTGGATCATGCCTTAAGGTTTGTATTAGAATCCCAGCCCGGGTTATTTGGTCCATTGCCAAAAAGGTCTTAACCTGCCAAATCAGGGCATCATTACGGCTGGGCGGCAAACTTAACATCCTTTTTATTGCAGGTCGATTTTCATTGGTAGATACATTAAAAGCATTTCCACCTTCATCGTGATTGGCATTGCTTGCGATCGGGATATCGTATCCATCACTTTGCTTGGGTGAAAAGGCGTAGTTGATGAATTGGAAAATGGTGTAGGCCGTATCCAAGTCTTTTCTGAAGAAATAAGCCTCACCCATCAGGACAAATAAATTATCATCCCAATCGTTCCGCAAATCATGGATAAGAACACCTGCGGTTACCTTATAAATAACAGAGTCAAGCTCCTTTTTGTCTTTTGACGTAACATCCAAACTATAGTTGTAAAAAGGCAGGAGGCGGTCGTAGTCATCTCTATTTTGAGCCTTTGCCCTGGCAATGACATCATTCAATTTATTATTTGCATTAAAATAATAATTGTAATGGGTGATAGTATTTTGTATAAAATGACGGGTAAGCTTAATTTTTTTGTCAGTAGGCTTTTCTGAGGCTAATTGAATGTTCTCGTACTTTTCAGGCTTTTTAAGGTCATAGGTAATACCAGCCTGCCCGGAAACATCCAGGCAAAACGAGGATAGCCCAATAAGAAAGCATAATCTGATTATGGATTTCACCGTGGCATTTGCATTTGCAACGCAAACTAATTTGTTAATAACTGATATTCAAGAAATTTATTTTGAAATAAAGCTTATTTTATATTCGTTTTACCCGTTAATCCTCATTAGTTGGTACCTTTGAACTGCAATCCATCTTTATGGCCAAATTCGATGCCAATTCTACCTTAAAACGTCTGCAAAACCGCTACCGTCTTGTCGTGATGAATGACGATACCTATGAGGAAGTGGTGACCTTTAAATTGTCCCGGCTAAGCGTTTATGTATTTCTAAGCACAATTTTTGTCTTATTAACCGGCCTAACGGTAGCCCTGATCGTATTTACACCATTGAAGCTGTATATACCTGGATATGGAGATATTAATAATACTAAGGAGCTTCGTGAACTAAAAATACGCACAGATTCGTTAGAGATGGAGATGAGTTACCGAGACCAGTATTTCCTAAGCCTCAAAAACGTGCTCGAAGGCAATAAAACGGTAAAGCTGGACACGACCTCATTAAAAATTCCAAAACCTGAAAAAATAAACGATTAAAATCTGAGAACTATGTTTAATTCAAAATCCAAATCCGATGCACTAGGGGATTCCCCAGCGACAACCAGTACCAGTCTTATTGGGGCAGGAACTACGCTCAAAGGCGATATCAGCAGCAATGGCGATCTGCGCATCGATGGAAAACTGATCGGAAATATTGATTGTACAGCCAAGGTAGTCATTGGGGCCAATGGTGTTGTTGAAGGCGATATCAGCGGTCAACAAGCCGATATCATGGGTTCCGTAACAGGAAGTATCAAAGTCAAAGACCTCCTTCAATTGAAAAGCAGTTGTGTGGTGAGCGGAGATCTGTATGCTACAAAATTGCAGATAGAACCAGCTGCAAGCTTTAATGGTCAATGCCATATGATCGCCGAAGTCAAAAGCGGTAGCAATGGAAAATATAGCCAGGACAAACAATCTAAGGAAATACCCCATACGGCAACAATTGCCATGTCCTAATCAAATGAACCGGTAAGCGCCGAGGCATATTTCCAGGCGGTCATTTAATATTGATCAGGAATGATGGAAATCCTTGGTCTGAAAAGAATAGTTTTGCTCATTACCTTTGTATACAAAAGCAATGTTTCGATCCTTTCTTCCCTTGATCATTCTATTTTTGGTTGTCAATTTGATATTGGGTATCCTGAAGATCCTTTTTCCTGATACCGCATTCCAGGTGCTACTTGCTGGAAACATGGTCCTTTTCCTGGCCAGCCTGCTTTCCTTTTATTTATACCGCAGGGCTTTATTAGACAAAAATCCGAATGTTTTCATTAGACTGGTTTACGGGGGTATGATCCTAAAAATGGGGATTTGTATCGCTGCAGCTTTACTCTATATTTTGCTGAACAAAGGAGGAATAAGAAAGAACGCCATTTTGGAATGCTTTGCCTTGTATTTCCTCTATACATTTGTTGAAGTGAAGAAATTAATGCGATTGAGCAAGCAACAAAAAAATGCCTAAGAAGGAAGCCCCACTCGAATACTTGCAACAATTTATACCTGAAGGATCTGCGCCGATGATTCTGGACCACTTGCAGCAGCACCAGGTCCACCTGACCATCACCAGGGAGCGGAAAACGGTACTGGGGGACTACCGGCATGCGACAGACTTCAAAAATCACAGGATCAGTATCAACGGGAACCTGAACGCATATTCCTTCCTGCTCACCCTTATCCATGAACTTGCCCACCTGGTTACCTTTTTGCAATTTGGCAATACTGTGCAATCCCATGGAAAGGAATGGAAGTCACAATACCGGCTATTGTTGAAGGATTTTATCAATTTAGATATTTTCCCCGGAGATATTCTTTCCGCTTTAAAGAAATCCCTCCATCAGCTTCCGGCCAGCAGTTGCGTGGACGAAGACCTTATGCGTGTGCTAAAGGATTATGATGGCAATTCGGCGAACCATCATCTGGTTGAACAGATCGCTGAAGGAAAATATTTCGAGATCGAAAATGGTAAGATCTTTCAAAGGGGGAAAAAAATTCGAAAACGTTTTGAATGTAAAGAGCTCGCAACCGGCCGGATTTATCTATTCAGTCCGGTGTATCAAGTCAGGTCAACGGAAATTTGATTTCTGCATGATTTCCAGACCCTCAGCGCCCTTCTTTGATCCTTGCACATTTATTACCTCAAGTCTTTAATCATCCAAACTTCACAACCATAGTGACCTGTGGAGCCAAGGGGTCCCTTTATGGGGTGAAATCCGAATTTCAGGTACATCCCGATTGCCCTTGTTAATTCAGGCATGGTTTCGATGTAAACCTGCTGATAACCAAAGGTTTTGGCAAATTCAAGACATTTATCCAACAGTCTTTTCCCCACACCCAGACCTCTGGATTCCGGGCTCAAATACATTTTAACCAACTCACATGTCTTTTGTGGTAAATTTTTAGAAGGGAAAATGCCAGCTCCCCCAAGGACTGCCCCTTTGGCAAGGGCGACAAAATAGATGCTGCCATTTTTCTGAAACAAATCGAAAAGCTCGTCTGTGGTGGGGTCATCATAAACCGTTCCAGGCTTGTCAACACCGAATTCCGCCATGGTATTGCGGATGAGTAAGGCCAGAGTCTTGTTATCGGTCGATTGAATTATTCTGATTTGAAGATCATCCATTCCACGAAATTATTCATTGGAACGATCTTTTAAAAATCAGGTCAAAAAAAACTAGCTGAGCAGTGCTATAAGACCGTAAATCAGGATAAGAGAAAAGAAAATAATTGCAATAAAGGGTTTGTGTGCTTGTTTCATAGATGGATCAATTTTATTTCATATGGATTGGGATCGTTAACAACGGTAAGATAAAAAAAATATTTTCAAAATGCAAAGGATTCGGAAACTAAAATCTCCAAAACTGGGCTGGTTGGGTCTTTCGTGGTCTATAGGTCAGAATAATCGGCAGGATGCATCAGTACGATATCAATATGCGACACATTATTCTGGTATTCAGGATCGGAGGATAATTTCTTCCATATAGGATTTGATCCAAAGTCCTTCCAGTGTTGATCATGAGAAGCCATATTTTCAAAACTGGTCATATACATGAGATTGGGCATATGAGCCCCGGCCAAGACTTCAGCATAGAAAACGGCATTAAACCCTAAGGACTTAAATAGGGGTATTTCCCCTCCTTCATTAAACATCTTCAGTTTATTCTGATGCACTTTCTCTGTGGCGCCTTCATAACTGCGCAATTCATATATTTTTTCATTAGCCGCCGCCTTTAGATCCGGAATCCCAAAATGAGGCATATCTGGAAAAGCCTTTAAGAGTATCGTTTCTATCCGACTATACACAGGAAGATTATACACGGCATCCAAATAATCAGAGCCTTTCTGCTGAAATTCTTTGTCATTGTCCAAAGTAGATGGGAGGGAAAGGAACTTTTCCATAGTATTAAATGGGATCAGCAAATAGATTCTCTTAATCTCTGCTGTATCATTGGCCAAGGCTTTAAAAACCCCAATTTTACCGATACCTGCGCGGTGAAGAGCAGGTAAATACGCATTTTGCAAAAACTGATCGATCCTTTTTTCTTGATCACTGGTTTTGAATTGGTAGATTTTAATCTGATAATACTCCTGTTGAATATTTGTACTATAAGCCATTGGTAAACATATTATTATATAAATGCATGTCAAATAAAAGTAGAGGCTGTATTTTTTTCTCTTTCTCATAACGATTTAGTATTTTATGTAAATGAATTGCTGTCTTTAAATGAAAATAAAAAAACAAAGATAATAGTTCGGGTTCTTTTTACGTTTTTCTTGCTGGTAGGCTGGACTCTTTTATCACAATGCAGCTGTTTGATTTTTACCCAACCCCCTGAAACTGCATTATTGAATTCACTATTCACTTAACATCTGGTTAATCGAACATATCATTTTGATTATCAGTCATTTAAATATTCTCTGCCATCTTATTAGCGTTAAAACCAACAGGTGGTATCTATTTTGCATAAACCGACATACCAGCAAACAATTTAACCCAATTTTAAAATTATGAAAAAGGCAATCCTAGTTACTTCAATCTCTTTATTATGTATTGTATTAGATTCTCAAGCACAATTCAAGCCCGGAACGCTAATGGTGGGTACTACAATTGGAACATCAAGCTTTTCTTCTGCCAATAGTGATTATAGCTATGATGATGGGGCAGCCAAGTCAACTGACACTAAAACTTATGCATTTAGCCTGGGCCCCCAAGTAGGGATTTTTCTCACCCCCAATTTTGTGGTGGGCGGTACTTTTTCATTTAGCATAAATAACAGTAAGGTCAATTCCACGACCGATAATACCAATAGCACTGTTTCGGGCACAAGCACCAACACCACAACCTCCACGGTAAGTTTAGGGCCCTTTATGCGTTACTATTTTGCAGGATTACCTGGAAAGAATTGGTTCTATATGCAGGTCAATGGCGCCGCTGGAACGGGAAGCGGAGGCAATTCTTCTGGAACCACCTATAGTTCTACCACGACAGGAACAACTTCTGGATCTGTTTCGAATATTATGACCTGGAATGCGGGGGGATCATTGGGCATGACTCATTTCTTTTACAAGCGCATTGGAATGGATATTGCACTAGGGTATACTTATAGCCATACCCATAATTATGATCAAAATACTACCAATACCGTCACTACGGCAACAGGGAAGATGACGACAAGCACCAACAATTACACCTTGAACACGGGTACTAATGGAGTGACTTTTGGAGTTGGCTTCCACTGGTTTCTATAGACCTGGCAGTATTCAAGCTACTGCTTTGCCAACGAGCGCGGCGGCTTCGCTCAATAGGATTGCGGATTGCACTTTCAAACCGCTCTCCTCAATCAATTTCTGGGCTTCAGCCGCGTTGGTCCCCTGTAAGCGGACAATTATTGGAACATTAATCGTACCAATCGAATTGTAGGCATCAATGACACCTTGAGCCACACGGTCACAGCGCACGATACCTCCAAAGATATTGATTAGAATAGCCTTGACTTTGGGATCTCTAAGAATGATGCGAAAGCCCGCTTCTACGGTTTGGGCGTTGGCTGTACCGCCTACATCGAGGAAATTGGCCGGCTCTCCCCCACTTAATTTGATCATATCCATGGTGGCCATTGCCAGACCTGCACCATTTACCATACAGCCAACATTGCCATCGAGTTTGACAAAGTTTAAGTTGTATTTGCCTGCCTCTACTTCGGTAGGGTCTTCTTCATTGATATCCCTTAGTGCCTCTAGCTCTGGGTGCCTCATCATGGAATTATCATCCAGGTTCATTTTGCAGTCAACCGCAATCATCTTTTCATCGCTTGTTTTAAATAGAGGATTAATTTCCACCATAGCACAATCCAATCCGATATAGGCATTATAAAGGTTGGTGGCAAACCGGACACAATTCTTTAAGGCTTCTCCGCTCAAACCCAAATTGAATGCTATTTTTCTAGCCTGAAAGGGTTGGAGGCCTCCGCCCGGATGAACACCTTCTCTAAAGATTTTTTCCGGCGTTTTGTGTGCGACTTCTTCTATGTCCATGCCTCCTTTGGTGCTATAAATAATCACATTTTGCCCCTTGGATCTGTCTAGTAGGATGGACAAATAGAATTCTTTTACTGGATTGGCTCCGGGATAATAAACATCCTGAGCTACTAATATCTTATTTACCCGTTTACCATTTGGTCCAGTTTGCACCGTGACCAGGGTGCCTCCCAGGATATTTGAAGCAATCTGTTTAATCTCTTCGGAATTTTTGCCGACGGCGACCCCTCTTTGTTCTGTTCCTTTTATTTTGCCTTTCCCCCGACCGCCAGCGTGGATTTGCGCTTTTACGACAGCGAAACTATTTCCGTATTGTACTTTAAGATTTTTATAAGCTTCCTCGGCTGCGCCGGCACTGTCGACCGGTATGCCTTCCTGTACCGGGACATTGTATTTCTTTAGAAGTTCCTTGGATTGATATTCGTGCAGGTTCATGTTCAAAAATTTTAACGAAAATAGGCCAGAAGAGGGGAATAGAAAAAAGATGTAGGTTTGCAGCCAGGTATTTTTCTGAGCAAGGCCACATGCATTTGCCGGGGACACAGACCTTCTTATATTATGCCGGATACCATTATCGAACAACTTAGGGAAGCGACCCGGTTTATACAACATATTTACCCACACAGCCCCAAAATTGGAATTGTTTTAGGAAGCGGACTGGCCAATATGTCCCATGAGATCGAAGTGGAGCAAGAGATCCTGTACAGGGATATTCCCCATTTTCCTGTTGCGACGGTCGAAGGCCATTCTGGCAAACTGATCTTTGGTATGATGAGAAAGAAAAGAATTGTGGCCATGTCGGGAAGATTTCATTTTTACGAAGGCTACCATCCATGGCAAGTGGTTTTCCCTATCCGTGCAATGAAACTACTGGGTGTTGAAACATTGTTCATATCCAATGCAGCAGGGGGGATGAACCCTTATTTCAAGGTAGGCGATTTAATGATTATCAGGGATCACATCAGTTTGTTTGTTCCCAATCCATTGCTGGGACCCAATAATGAGGCCTTAGGTTCTCGATTTCCTGATATGAGTGAACCTTTCAAAAAAGAATTTATCCAGCTGGCAAAAACAATTGCATCGCGTTTGCAGATCACGGTTAAGGAGGGAATATATGCAGGTGTTACTGGACCTACCTTTGAAACACGCGCAGAATATAAATTACTGATGCTGGCAGGAGCAGATGCTGTCGGAATGAGTACCGTGCAGGAAGTCATTGCTGCTGTACATATGGGCATGGATGTATTTGCCATGAGCGTAATCACGGACATCGGGATCAGGGATGAAGATAACCGGATCACCCATGAAGAGGTCCTGGAAGCAGCAGGAGATGCGGAACCCAAGCTGACGGCCATTTTTAGTGAAATGATTGCCGAATTGTAATATTAACTTTCTTATAACCACACTCAGATTCCTAATGATTAATTTTCCTCTAACTTCTTTATGGTGAAACCAGGCAAATACATAGTGATTGTGATATTGGGTTATGGATTGCTGTCGGTTTTGCCAACCAAGGCTCAAGACCCAACGTCAAGATTCAGATCCACGGGTTCTGGGAAGGGTAGCGGAAAAGATAGCGCACTGGTACATCGAACAGGTATGGAAGATTCCATCACCATTCATTTTCGATTTATGGATTCGAGCCGGCTTAGACTGATGGATTCATCCATCACGGATTTCTATAAAAAATATCCTCTTCCTGGAACGTATATCGACCTTGGAAATTTGGGAACAGCAGCCAGGGACCTTGTCTTTTCTCCTTCCATGACACCAGGCTGGGATCCGGGCTGGCATGCTTACGATATTTATACTTTTTCAGTAGACGAAACGAAGTTCTATACGACTACGCGTCCTTATTCAGAATTGGGTTATTTACTAGGGAGTCATGCCGAGCAAATGATCGACCTGATGCATACGCAAAACATAAAACCCAATTGGAATTTTGCGCTTGAATACAGGCTTATCAATTCTCCTGGCATCTTCCCAAACCAAAATACAAATCACAACAATTATCGCTTTAGCTCCTGGTATCAGTCCAAAAGCCGCCGTTACCAGGCATTTTTAGTATTGGTGGCAAGTAAATTGGAGTCTTCTGAAAATGGCGGTCTTAAAAATAATAGGGACATTGATTCAACCACCTATTCCTTACCATCCACATTGCCAACTCAATTGGGCTCCAACAGCGTATATAACACGAATTTTTTCTCAGCCAACATATCTACCGGTACAGTATATAATAAAGGTACTTACCTGTTCCGGCAACAGTATGATATTATCGGTATCAAAGATTCGACGGTCACGGATACCACTGTCACCCAACTCTTTTATCCAAAATTCAGGGCAGAACATACCATTCAATACAGTAACTATAATTACCAATTTATCGACCAGAATCCTGATTCATCTTTTTATATCCATAATTATGACTTTATTTCCACACCCGATACCTTGAGCCTACGGGACTATTGGAAGCAATTGATCAATGATCTTTCCTTGTACCAGTTTCCCGTCGGCACCAATCCACAGCAATTTTTTAAGGCGGGGATTTCCCTGGAAAATCTAAAAGGATATTTCGATGCAGGGTCAATATCCCTCTACAATGTGTTTTTACATGGGGAGTACAGGAATAAGACACATAATCAGAAATGGGATGTCGAGGCGAATGGCAAATTTTATTTTAATGGGGCCAATTCCGGCGACTACAATGCTTACCTGAGTCTTAAGCGAGTGATCAGCAATCAGCTGGGATCCTTACAGGTAGGCTTCAGGAATGTCAACCGGACACCATCTTTTTCATTCAATCCCGAAAGTAGCTTTGGATTCGGCCTTTTACAGGGAAATTTCAAAAAAGAAAATACAACCAACCTGTTTGGGTCACTGGAGGAACCCAAGCTTGGTCTAAGACTGAACGGGAGTTATTACCTGATAAATAACTATAGCTATTTTTATGATTATTTTCATGCCAATCAGCAATCCAATCTATTTACCGTTTTGCAGGTAAGTGCTGAAAAATTGATCAAACTGAGTAAATACTGGATGTGGCATTTGTTCGTGATCATTCAACAGGAGGCCGGTGCGTCTCCGGTCAATCTTCCTCTGTTACTCACCCGAAACCAGATCGGCTATGAGGGTAAGCTGGGCTTCAAAAACCTGAATGTCAGCTTTGGTGCGGAACTGAGATACTTTACCCCTTACAAGGCAGACGGCTATTCCCCGGTGATTGGACAATTTTTTATTCAAAATAGTACTGTCATCCGGGAACAATTGCCAGATATCACTGCCTATCTGAATTTGCGGATTCGCAGTTTTACTGCCTATGTGCGCGCCGAGAATCTGAATACGGCCCAGTTTAATGTCAATGGATTTGGGTTTACAAATTATAACTTTGTGGCTCCGGGATACCCCAATACTGGACTAAGATTAAGATTGGGAATTTTCTGGGGATTTGTGAACTAAGCATGAAAACCTCAAAGACCATATTAAAATCAATATTGAAATTTATTCAATCCCTGTTTGTTAAAAAAAATTGTTGTAAGTGAATCGATTGTTAACTTCTTTGGCATTAATGGGTTGGTTTATGGCAGGATTTTCTCAAATAAAACCGGGAAATCCCGCTACGGAAATATCGCTTCCTGATTCAAGCGGGAATATGGTTAATCTTTCGGACTTAAAGGGAAAGGTAGTACTAATTGATTTTTGGGCCAGTTGGTGCGGCCCGTGCAGAAACAACAACCCACACCTGGTCAGGATATATCGTAAATACCACCCGTTAGGCTTGGAGATTTTTGGCGTCTCGATCGACAACCATACAGATGAATGGAAAAAAGCCGTGTTCATGGATAAACTGGAATGGATACAGGTCAATGACAATAAAGGATGGAATGGACTGGTGGCGACGACTTATCAAATCAATGCCATCCCTGCATCTTTTCTTGTGGACAAACAAGGCGTGATTCGAAAGACAGGTCTTATGGGTAGGGCCCTGGAATCGGGAATAAGGTCCTTATTGAAAAAATAGCGGCCTGGGCTGACTAATGTTCCTAACAATCGGGTTCCTCGCAGTTCATATTCTCAGTTTCTACTTCAAGCGTCGCATGGCTAATATTAAAATGTTCAAGCGCGTGTTTGGCTTCATGCTTTATTTTTTCGATACCGGGCATTCCTTCGTCCTTGGATACCACTATATGCGCAGTCAGGGCATTTTCCGTTGTACTGATAGCCCAAATATGAATATGATGAAAATCTTTTATTCCGCTGATTTTGCCAATACCCGTTTTCACTTTTTGCAAATCAATATTTTCAGGAACTCCATCAAGGGACAACCGCAGGCTGTCTTTCAGCAATTGCCAGGTGCTCGCCAATATGACCGCCGCGATCACCAAACTTAAAACTGCATCGATCCAATATAGATGTGTATAGAAAATGACAATCCCACCAACTACCAGGCCTGCTGACACAATTGCGTCCGATAGTAAATGCAGAAAAGCGCTTCTTACATTCAGATCACTATCCTTATTGCGGAGAAAAAGCAGCGCTGTTATTGAATTGACAAGAATCCCGATGCCAGCGATCATGGAAATGATTTTTCCGGGAAGCGGTTCCGGGGCAAATACGCGATGCAAGGCCTCATATCCGATCGCCCCAATTGATATCAGTAAAATGGTGGCATTGAAGAGTGCGACGAGTATGGTCGTTTTTTTAAACCCATAAGTATATTTTTCGTTTGGCTTTACTTTAACCAGGCGTATAGCGATCAGCGACATGGATAAGCTGGCTACATCGGCCAGATTATGGCCAGCATCGGAAAGCAGGGACAACGAATGGATGAAAAAACCGGCCACAGCTTCAATGACCACGAAAGCAAAATTTAAGATGATACCGATCACAAAAGCCCGGTTAATTTCCTTCAAATCGGGAGCGTGGTGATGACCATGATGATGATGATGTTCCATGAATTGTGAAAATAATTGACGAAGCTACTGCATAGCAGTTAAATTTATTTTTAATCTTCCCATTGCTTAATAAAGAATCTGAAGGCTTTAGGATTGCTTTTGAACAATAAAGGGGGCCGTCAGATAACCTTCATTGGCCCTCTGCCTTCCAATCCTGTCATAGACAGCTTCGTCATCCGGAGCCCATGTTGCCAATCCGTCGACGTAACGGTTATACATGCAAAAAGCTGCTGCAATTAACACCGTATCGTGGATTTCTTTATCTGTCGCTCCTTGTTTCCTTGCCATTTCAATATCAGATTCCATCACCTTTTTTCCATCTTGCTGGACCTTAGCTGCGATCCCCAGCAAAGCCTTTAATTTTTCACTGATAGCTGCTCCTTCGGGATGACTGATTACCTCTTGCACAATCGTTGAATTTTCACCTAAATGATGTCTTGCGATAGCTCCATGTGTGGAGGCACAGTATTTACAATGATTTAAACTGGATGTATAGGCAGCAATGAGTTCCCTTTCACCAGGTGTTAGGGTTGAAGTAGATGGTTCATGCAGCAAGGTTTGTACCAGAAGATTCAGAGGATGAGCCGTAGCAGGACTATACATAAATAAGCTTCTAATGCCAGGGTAGCCCTCAGGTAAATTAATATGAGGCATAAAAATTCAGTTTAGAGATGGATTGATTTCGATTTCCGACACTTCTATGTCTTTGAAATTTTTGATTTCATGATATAAGGTATCTCTTTCAACAGGTTCTCTTTTGGCCTGCTTGATCAGGGTAACCAATTGAGCAGTGGATAAAGCAGGATGCTGTTCTTCTGATCCCGCCATGGAATAGATCTTGGTGGAATCATCGATTGTCCCATCAAGATCGTTCACTCCGAACGACAGGGTCAGCTGTGCGTTCTGCCTGCCCAGCATGGGCCAATACGCTTTTAGGTGCTTGAAATTATCCATATACAAGCGGCTTACTGCATAGAGCCTCATATCCTCGATCACTGAACTCTCAACCGTGTTATGCATATCATTATTTTTATTGCGGAATTTCAGTGGTATAAAAGTATTAAACCCGCCTGTCTCATCCTGGAGTCTCCTGAGCTTTTCCATATGATCGATCCGGTGCGCGTATTGTTCAATATGACCATAAAGCATGGTAGCATTGCTTTGCATGCCTAATTGATGGGCCGTTTTGTGAATAAGAAGCCAACCTTGCGCGTCCACCTTGTCTCCACAGATCTTTTCCCGGATTTCAGGATCAAAAATTTCTGCTCCTCCTCCAGGCAAGGAGTCCAATCCAGCTTCTTGCAGTTTGATCAATCCCTCCTGTATACTTAATTTGGCTTTTCTGATCATATAATCCAATTCGACAGCGGTAAATCCCTTGATATGGATATCCGGGCGGTGTTTTTTTATACTCCTGAGCAATTCCACAAAGAAATCCAGGTTCATTTTAGGGTGCACGCCCCCTACGATATGCACTTCTGTAACCGCCTTGCCATCATACTCTTTTACTTTATCCAGCATTTGTTTCAAACTAAGCTCCCAGCCTTCATCTTTATGGGCGTAGATGCGGGAATAGGAGCAAAACTGACACGAGAATACGCAAACGTTTGTAGGCTCAATGTGAAAATTCCGGTTGAAATAGGTTTTATGTCCATGAAGTCTTTCACGGACAAAATTGGCCATGGCGCCAAGAAAGGGCAGACCACCCTTTTCAAAAAGAAGGAGACCTTCCTGTTCAATTAATCTTTCTTGATTAATTATTTTTTGGCCGATTTGCTGAAGATCTGGGTTTTTTTCAAAACCTAGGATCTTTTCAATAGCGGAATTGGATGATTGCATCTCGAATAAATGATTTATTTTCAAATCTCTGTAATGGTCAAAGCGGTGATAAAATTACCGATTTTTCTGTTCCTTCCCCAAAATCAACTTGAATTGGTGCGGAGCAGGGATAGCTAAAAAAAAAGTTACATTATTTTAAACCAAAACTGAACTTTCATGGAACGCTTTCATGGGCTGATTGGCATTGTTTTAATCCTCGGACTTGCGTTTCTATTTTCAAATAATAAATCAAGGATCAATATCAGGTTGGTTTGCAGCGGGCTCATGCTGCAAATATTAATTGCCATCTTGGTTTTCAAAGTCGGTCCAGTCCGGCATTTTTTTGAATTCCTCGGCCATGGGATGGAAAGGATTGAAGGTTTTGCTTTCAAAGGCGCTTCATTTGTCTATGATGGGATTTCCGTACAAAGCCCCAATGGAAGCTTCGCTAACTATTCCGCGGGAGGTTTTGTATTTGCCTTCAATGTGACCGCCACGATCATTTTGGTTTGCGCCCTGGTTGCAGTATTCTATCATTTTGGCATCATGCAGCGAATTGTTGCCGCAATCGCAAAAGCAATGAATTGGGTCATGAGGGTGAGTGGTGCCGAGGCACTCAGTAATGTGGCCAGTGCATTTGTTGGACAGGTGGAAGCGCAGGTTTTGATTCAACCTTATTTGCCCACCATGACAAAAAGCGAATTACTGGCTAGTATGACCGGAAGCCTGGCCTGCATCGCAGGAGGGATTTTAGTCGTCTATGTTAATATGGGAGCGCAAGCTGGCTTGGATTTGGCACCTAAACTTATCACCGCCAGTCTAATGGCTGCTCCTGGTGCATTGGTCATATCAAAGATAGTCTGGCCAGAAACGGAAGAAAGCCTAACCATGGGTAAGGTCAAACTTGAGGTAAAGAGCGAGTACACAAATGTCATCGATGCCGTCTCCCATGGAGCGGGGGAGGGATTCAAAATTGCCATGAATGTAATTGCCATGCTGATTGGTTTTATTGCCATGATCGCACTGGTGGATTATATCTTGATTCATATCGGTCATTTGTTTAACCCACAGTTTGATCTTAGCCTGAACTGGATTTTTGGGAAAATATTCTACCCATTTGCATGGTCTATGGGCGTCCCTTCGGTGGACATCAATAACGTGGCGACTTTGCTCGGGCAAAAATTGACGATAAATGAATTCGTCGCATTTAAAAATCTGACCAGCAAATCTGTTCCGATTATTTCTGACAAGGGACTGTTGATTGTCAGCGTCGCCATTTGCGGATTTGCTAACTTTAGCAGCGTAGGTATGCAGATCGGGGGCATCGGCGCACTGGCTCCCGAACGCAGGGGTGATCTGGCAAGGTTGGGACTTAAGGCCTTATTTTGCGGTACCCTGGCATCCTATCTCTCGGCAACGATAGCAGGAATTTTGATGTAAGATCATAAAACCTGACCTGAATCTGCCCGAGCTAAGACTTGAGATCTAAAATCACATTAATAACAAGGGCGACGATGACCGTGTTAAATAGAAAAGATAGCAATCCATGCAGCAATGCGAGTCTGCGGATTCGTCTGGAAATTATCCTGATATCAGACACCTGAAAGGTCATTCCGATTACGAAAGAAAAATAGGCAAAATCCAAATAATCGGGGAAGTCCTCTTCCGGAATATCCAATCCCGCCATATCGAGGCCTGGTGTCGAAGGATGGTCACCATAATACAGATGGGCATAACGGAAAGTAAACATGATATGTAACAAGAACCAGGAGCAGTTCACACCAAAAATATAAATGAAGGTCTCTATGTATTTATTAAGCATCCAGGTTCCTTTGTTCATAATGATCAGAAAAATGCCTAGAAGGCTTCCAACCGTGGAAATCAAAACGATAAAAAGTACAACGGTTTTGCTGGTATCCTGGTTTTTTGCCTGGTAACGGATCTCCTTTGGATTCATCGTGAAAAAATTAATACAGCTTAAGATGATCAGGCAAAGGCTGAAAACATCCCAACAAATCATGATCCGGGTAATTTTCTCCATTGGCTTGTTAAAAAATAGGATCAGTACAATTGCCGAAAATGCAGTTGCGATCAGCAATTTATAAACTGCGTGTATTTTGTTAAAACCGGCAGGTGAGGAATTACTTTGAGTCAACAGACCAAAATATTTAGAGGGTGTTCAAAACAGGTCCGGAAAATCGGAATTCTGTCCCAGGAAAGGTATAGGATTTTTGGAAAAATCAAAACTTAAGTTTGCCACCAGGATCTTACTGAGCAATAAACCCATCCTGCTGACTGCGGGACGGGTTTATCAATACTTTTTTGATCATATCAGCGATTCTATCTTCTTGACAAAATTGGTCTTGGGCTGTGAGCCAAGCAATTTGTCCACGACTTTGCCACCCTTTATGAAAAGTATGGCAGGAATGGAAGTGATCCCATAATTGATTGATAATTGTGGATTGTGATCCACGTTTACCTTACCTATATTCACTTTCCCGTCGTATTCTTTTGACAGTTCATCTATCACTGGTCCAATCGCTCTGCAAGGACCGCACCACTCTGCCCAAAAATCGATAACCGTTAATTTGTCCGAATTGATCACTTTTTCTTGAAAATTCGCATCGGTGAGTTCTAATGCCATATACGTTGATTTAATTGTTAGGTAAAGTTGAACAAATCCTGGGATTTATTTTGTCATTTAAATGACTATTCCATCAATAACAAAAATACATCCAAAACCTGTGGCATGGTGATTTGACATCTGGTTTTTTCAAACCGTGACGATCTGTACCCCAAGAGAAGGATTGGCGTCCAAAAATGCGGCCATTTCGTCATTCATCTCAAACCCATTGTCAGGGCAGAAGAGGGATACCCTGAGGTTGTTTTTGGGTTCGGTAATGTTGATTTTCAAGCTTGATCTTCCGGGAAATTGTTTAACATTTTTTTCTACAAAATGAATAATCTTATCGTCAATCCCTCCTGCTTCAATATCGAGCACGACTTGCTTGGTCAAGAGTAATTTTATGCTTTCCAGGAGCATCATTTTTTCCACCCTGAATTCGAATTCGGACTTATTATACCTTTGGCGGAATGATCCGGAGAGGAAAAGGTTCTTACCCTTTTCCAAATAGTTGGAATATTTTGCATAATCCTCACTCCATAGCATAAATTCATTTCTACCGGTAAAATCTTCTATAATGAAAGAACCGAATTGTTTACCTGCCCTTGATGTCCGGTGCTGTGCATCGACTACCAAGCCGGCGAGGCGAAACACTTTATTGACGGGAATGGATGCGTTGGGTCCGTCTTTGATCTCATTAAATTCAGCCAACCTGGTGATGCCATAGTGCTGGATCTCAAAATGAAAATGGTCGAGTGGATGGCCGCTCATAAACATTCCGGTAACCTCTTTTTCGTGTTCAAGCAATTCGGTAAGTGTCCAATGATCGCAGTTGGGTATCTTAGGCGTGGCGATATCAGGCATCGTCATTTCTCCAAATAAACTGTTGCTGTTTTGAACAGTATTCATCTGGTACATATTTCCGAATTTGATAATTTTATCCAAACCACTCGTCGGATCACCGGCAGGCATGTGGAAATATTGTGCCCGGTGAAGCGTGGTAAAGCAATCAAAGGCGCCCGAATAAGCAAAACTTTCCAATGATTTTTTATTTACAGCGCGCTGGCTTACCCTCTTTATAAAATCAAAAATATCTTTATAGCTTCCTCCTTTGATTCTTTCTTCGATGGTACTTTCGATGGCTGAATCACCTGCGCCTTTCAATCCTCCCAAGCCGAACCGTATTTCCCCCTTTTTGTTTACGGCAAAGCCCTTGAGCGATTCATTGCAATCCGGGCCCAATACTTCTAAACCCATACGTTTACATTCCTCCATGAAAAAGGTAATTTTTTCAATACTTCCTGCGTGGTTCATGACAGCAGCCATGTACTCACTTGGATAATGCGCCTTGAGATAAGCAGTCTGATAAGCGACCCATGCATAGCATGCTGAGTGGGATTTGTTGAACGCGTATTGAGCGAAGGCTTCCCAGTCGGTCCATATTTTTTCGAGGGTTTCCCGAGGATGTTTTTTAGCCGTGGCACCTTGAATAAATTGCTTCTTCATTTTATCCAGCACCGATTTTTGCTTTTTCCCCATTGCCTTTCGCAAAACGTCAGCATCCCCCTTTGAGAAACCAGCCAATCTTTGGCTAAGCAGCATGACCTGCTCCTGATAAACAGCGATTCCATAGGTTTCTTCAAGGATTTCCTTCATGTCTGCCAAGTCATAGACAACCTGCTCACGTCCGTGTTTTCGGGCAATATACTGAGGAATATAGGCCATCGGGCCGGGACGGTAAAGCGCGTTCATGACAATGAGGTCGTCAAATTTATCCGGTTTCAGTTCACGCAGGTATTTTTGCATTCCCGGGCTTTCAAACTGAAATGTGGCGTTGGTCTCAGCCCTTTGATAAAGATGGAAGGTCTTTGCATCATCCAAAGGAATAGTATCCAAATCGATATTCTTACCATGATTTTGCCGGATCAATTCGAGAGCCGTTTTCAATATGGACAAGGTTTTCAATCCCAGAAAATCCATCTTCAGAACACCAGCCTCTTCAATTAAATTTCCTTCAATCTGGGTTATCCATAAAGGAGAATCCTTGGACATGGCCACCGGGATCAGTTCTGTCAGATCGGTAGGAGCGATTATGATCCCAGCAGCATGAACTCCAGTATTGCGTACGGATCCCTCCAATCGCTCGGCTTCTTTTAGGACCTTTCCCCGTGCATCCGTACTCTGATAAATTTCGCGCAGCCTTTTGACATTTTCCATATCATCGGCGCCCAGACCTTCCTTTTCTTCCAGCGATTTTTCGCCGTCTTTAGCTGTGAGCGGAGCCTGCAGCAGGCGTCCAAGGTCAATGCCTGGCCGTTCGGGAACGAGCTTTGCCAGGGCATTGCTCTCGGAAAGAGGCAGATCCATTACCCGGGCCACGTCTTTGATACTCATTTTCGCGGCCATGGTTCCATAGGTAACAATCTGCGCAACTTGATTTTTCCCATATTTTGCAACGACATAATCGATTACTTTCTGCCTTCCCTCATCATCAAAATCAGTGTCAATATCTGGCATCGATTTCCTATCGGGATTAAGAAATCTTTCGAAAAGCAATTTGTACTTGATAGGGTCCATATTGGTAATGCCAATGCAATAAGCAACAACACTTCCAGCGGCAGAACCGCGGCCCGGACCGACAAATACGCCCATTTCCCTACCTGCTCTGATGAAATCGCTAACAATCAGGAAATATCCGGCAAAACCCATTGTTTTAATCGTGAACAATTCAAAATCTATCCGTTCCTGAATTTCTGTGGTCAGGTCTTGATATCTTTTCCTTGATCCTTCATAAGTGAGGTGCCGCAGGTATTCCCATTGATTCAGGTTACTGTCCTTGTGCACCTGGAACGCTTGGGGAATGGGGAAAGCGGGCAGCAGCACATCCTTTTTCAAATCGAGGAGTTCAACTTTATCCGATATCCAATTGGTATTGTCAATGGCTTCCGGAATATCGCTGAAAAGAGTTTTCATCTCTTCAGAGGTTTTGAAGTAAAACTGATCGTTCGGAAATTTGAAACGCCGGTTTTTGACATGATCATCGTCATTTACAAAATCATCATAGCCCGGCGTTGCCTGTTTTTCACCCGTGTTGATGCAGAGCAATATATCGTGCGCATTAAAATCATCTTGGTCGGTATAGTGACTATCGTTTGTAGCGATGACTGGCACATCGTATTTAGCGGCAAACCTCAGGAGCACTTGATTGATGGTGTCCTGTTCAGGAATATTATGCCGTTGGAGTTCAATTACATAATCGTCACCAAAAACATCGAACCACCACTTAAATTCAATTTCTGCCTTCTCCTCACCCTGTTGCAATATTGCCTGGGGGACAGAAGCACCGATACAACAAGTAGTTGCGATTAAACCTTCATGATATTTTTGAATCAGCTCCTTGTCAATACGGGGATATTTGCTGTACATGCCCTCGATATATCCAAGAGATGTCAATTTGATCAGGTTTTGGTAACCGGCCTTGTTTTTGGCCAGCAGCACCTGGTGGAACCTTACATCTTTTTGGTCCTTGGTAAAGGATTTTCGATGACGGTCCGCCACCAGGTAAAATTCACAGCCGACAATGGGTTTTACCTTCAGGCTGCCATCCTCGTTTTTGTGCCGGTAAGCTTCAGCCACAAATTCAAATGCCCCGAACATGTTGCCATGGTCGGTAATAGCAAGGGCAGGCATATGGTCTGCAATTGCTTTTTTATAGAGACTGGGAATGGAAGCGGCCCCATCCAGCAAGGAAAATTGTGTATGAACATGTAAATGAGAGAATTGACCCATAGTATCTGCAATTAACTAACAAAGTCCCTGGTAGTAAAGCACATTCTTTTCACAGCTAATTTTGTACTATCTTTACTAGTCTGTCCTTCAGTATCTAAAAAACAATTCTGTGAAAAATCGGTTCATTATATACTGTATTTTATTTGCATTTGGATGCAGCAGCTCAAAGACTGCCGGGTCCAATCCTACCGGTAAAGATCCACAGGAAAAAAATGGCTCTTTTGAATTTATTGAAGGAATATCTACTGAAGCCCCTTCACAGTCAAATAATTTAAACACCCATCGCAATACTTCCTTTACAGGAAAACAGCTGAACACTGGTGCTCCGGCATATACCTCTTCGATCGAGAGCTATTCCCCCTTGCGCTTTAAATATGCCATCCTGCTTGATGTTACAGTCGAGGATTTGAGCCATATTGATCTTAGTTTATTGCGGTTCATTGAAGAATGGTATGGCACGCGTTATCACTATGGTGGCAATAATAAGGAGGGTATCGACTGTTCTGCATTTGCTAATCTCTTAATGTCGGAGGTTTATAATATCAATACGCTCCCCAGGAGCTCTCAGGATCAATATGACGCGACTGCGCGTGTACCCGCTGAAGAATTGAGGGAAGGAGACCTGGTTTTTTTCCATACACAAAAGAATGCCAAGCACAACGAAGTTACCCATGTCGGGGTATATCTGCTCAACCACAAATTTGTCCATGCCTCCATATCCGGCGTCATGATAAGCGATTTAAGCCAAGGATATTACTTCCACCACTACGTGGGCGCGGGAAGAATAAAATGGTGATCATTTCTTCAGACCCAATCTCTTAATTAATGTCCCCCAAACAGGTATCAGATCTTCAGAAAGATGGAAATAGACAACCCCGCCCAGGTAGATTACCCCAAAAACTACTGTTCGCAAAATCATCCAAAGGAATCCATGATTACTTCTAAAAAGAAAGTGACAAACTAAGAATCCGGCAACACCCAGCAGAACCGTATATAATGATTTAAATGTAAATGGCTGCATTTTGAATTTTCGAAAAAGGAAAAAGTACCTGATTCCATTGTATATACACATGGTGATCAGATCTGCTATCGCAGGGCCTCTGACACCCATATGCTTTGCCATGATATAGCTCATTGGAAGCATCAGGCCAAGGAGGATAAGTCCAGAAAAAAAATCGAAGCGCCAGAAAATTGATGTCCCGATAATTTGAGAATTTAGCCCGGTCCCCATATCTACCACGCGGATCAACCCGAGGAATAAGAAAACGTAGCGGGCATCCAAATAGCCTTTCAATAAATGAAAGGTAAATACACCGTCACTGAAGTTAATCCAGATCAGTACGAACATGCCGATGGAGAAGATCAGCTGATTAATGGATGATCTGTGATAAACCCGGTTTATTTTTTCATAATCCTTATCTTTCCATGCCCTGGATAAAGGGCCAATGGAGGCCGAAATGATACCCCGCTGTGGGGCCTGGATGATACTGGCGACATTTTGCGCCAAACCAAACACTGCAACTGAAGCAAGGCCGCCAGGAACAACTGCTGCGATGACAATGATCGGAAACAGGTTGGCGATATTGAAAACCAATCCACCGCCCCAAACCAGACTGGCCATTAGGCCAATTTTCTTCAAAAATTTTTTCGTGACCCTGCTTATTGAGAAATGAAGATGAATTTTCTTGTTGACCACCAACCAGGCTCCTAGTGTAAGAGCAAGCAAGAGATAAGTACAAGCATATAATTTAATGAAAAGGTCGAAGTTCTTAATAAAGCCTGTCAAAAAAAGAACGATCAATATTGTGGTAAACAAACGAAATTGAACCTCTCGCAGATAGTTTGTCAGGACCGATCCCTTAATTTGCCATGCATAAGCTTCAAGCAGGGAATAAATAGTGAGCCCAAATCCAAACGGAAATATCCAGTAATAATAAATGACAAGTTCTTCAGAATGGGCTCCAAATTTTCTAATGACCAGATCTTTGAAGATAAATCCTCCTGCCATGACCATTAGGAATCCCATGGTGCTTATGGCTAAGGCCCATACCATCTGATCATTTTTGCCGGAAGGAAGATTATCTTTATAATAAGGGAAAAATTTATAGATATAAGCCTGCATCCCGAGATTGGCAAAAGAATACATGATATTGGCCCAAGCCATGAACGTGACGTTGGCAAGACCGTATTGGACAGGTGAGAAACCGCCTTCCCGGGTAAAAAGATAAGTATTCAACAAGCCGAGAACAAAACCAAAATAGATAATTCCAGAAGAAACAATGCTTTGCCGCCGGATAGTACTCATGTAGCCATGGAGAATTTGTCGGCCACAAAGATGTGCTATTTTCCTCAATCTGTTTTCTTCACCTGGATATAGAAATTCCTATCCACGGAAAATGTTTTCCCATCATAGCCTTCGATTGGCTGGTCTTGCCAATCAACGGAAGGCTTAATCCATAATTCTCTCCCGGTATTCACTTTTAAAGGCATATTAAAACCAGGTACACAATTCGTCCAGCGAACACTTATGCCGCTAATGGTCATCTTATATTCCAGGACCGGGATTTTTGTGGTCCGTAAATACTGTTCAAAAACTTTGGAAAAATCGATCCCAGCGTGATTGCTGATATATTCCTCAATTTGGTTTGTGGTGATTGTCTGATGATAGAAATCTTTATTTAGCCCACGCCATATTTCCCTGAATTTTTCGTCGTTGTTGATGATCTGACGGATCATGTGCAACATATTCCCACCTTTATAATACATGTCACCTGAGCCTTCCGCATTCACCCCGTAAGCGGCAATGATGGGCCTGTCATTTTTAATGTTTTTCCTGGTTCCGATGCAATAATCGTCTCCGGCCTCGACCCCGAAACGGCAGGTAGTAAATAGAGTTTCCGAATAATTGGTAAAACCTTCATGTATCCACATGTCAGCCAAATCATTGCTGGTTATATTGTTCCCAAACCATTCATGCCCGCTTTCGTGGACAATGATAAAATCCCATTTTAAACCCCAGCCGGTGCCCGATAGATCTCTACCCAGGTAGCCGTTGGCAAATTTATTGCCATATCCTACGTCGCTCTGGTGCTCCATTCCGAGATGCGGTGCTTCTACCAACTTGTAGCCATCCTCATAAAATGGATAGGGCCCCATCCAAAATTCAAAACAGTGCAGCATGGTATCAACCTGTTTAAATTGCTCATGTGCTTTTGAAAGATTATAATCCAATACCCAAAAACTGCAGTCTAATTTGCCCTTTTCGCCTGGATATTGTTCAGTCCATCCCAAATATTTGCCAATATATGGAACGATATCATAATTATTGATCGGATTGACAACCGCCCATCTGAAACTGGTGGTTCCGTCATTATTTGATTTCTTATTTTGCAATCTGCCATTACCTACAGCCACGAGGGAATCCGCCACTGTAATATCCAGTATTGCGCCATTGTCTGGTTCATCGCTTTGGATATCTTTACATGGGTACCAGACACTAGCTCCCAGGCCCTGGCAAGCCACACTCATCCAGGGACGGCCGAGTTTATCACGCGTAAATATCCACCCTCCTTCCCAGGGAGGTCGAACGGCGATCCGGGGATTACCCTGGAAATGAATCAAGATAGTTTCCTTTCTTCCTGTTCCAATGGCTAAGGGAAAATCAACATAGAAAACATTCCCCGTTCGGTGGAAGGGGAGCGTCTGGTTATTCCACAGGATATCCAATATGTTCATGGGTTCCTGTAGGTCTATCTGCATTCTTTTTCCCGGGCTGATCACCTTGAATTGTATCTCGTTGCTCCCGGAGATAAATTTTTTATTAAAATCGGGCTTGACTGCTATGGTATAATGTAATACGTCCCACCAGGCCCTTTCCGGGGTGATGGAGCCACGCAATGTATCGGCATGGGTAAACGGCGGCATTGAAGCAGTCGTTTGTGCCATACAGTTGGGTACCTGAAAAAACAATCTAATAAAAATGATAATAGCTATCCGCTTCATTCGCTAATTTTAATCTGGGATTCTGGAAAAAAAATGAAGTTAAAAGAATTTTCCTCAAAATTTATTGCAAAATATGCGAGCGGTTTTATCTGTCTGCTTATTTTAATTGCCTGCAGCAATGCTGCCGAGTTCAAAAGAGAAGTCTTTCGATATAATGAGCAATCAGGAATAGCGACATTAGATCCTGCATTTGCAAAAAACGAATCGATTAATTGGGTCGTCCATCAGATCTATAATACACTCGTGGAGCCGGATGAACACCTGAACATCGTTGGGTCTTTAGCAAAGAGCTGGGAAATTTCTGTCGACCGCCTAATCTATATTTTTCATTTATCAGGTGCCGTTTATTTCCAGGATAACGATGCTTTTCCGAAAGGAAGAGGAAGAAAACTCGTTGCAAAAGACGTCGAATATAGTTTTAAACGGCTAATTAATAGAAACACTGCGAGCAGCGGAGCCTGGATTTTTAATGGTCGCATAGACAGCCTTAATGGTTTTAAAGCAATAAACGATTCTACTTTCCAGATCCGGCTTAGAAAACCGTTCAGTCCTATTTTGGGGTTGCTTAGTATGTCTTACTGTTCAGTGGTGCCCAAAGAAGTCGTTGAAAGATACGGGAAAGATTTTCGAAATCATCCCTGTGGCACTGGCCCTTTTCAATTTGCTTCCTGGGAGGAGGGACAAGCATTGATCCTGGTGAAAAACCCGCACTATTTCGAGAAGGATGAAGGAGGTAATGCTCTACCATACCTGGATGCGATCAAAATCAGTTTCTTCGACAATAAAGCCACGGAATTTTTATTGTTTCAGCAAGGGCAGCTTGATTTCTTAAACGACATTGATGTATCCTTCAAAGATGAGGTCTTAAGCAAGAAAGGAGAATTGAAAAAAAATTGGGAAGGTAAGATCCGCCTGTCCAAGCACCCCTTTCTTAATACTGAATTTCTAGGCATCCTGGTGGATTCAGCCAGTGATCTGGTGAAACATTCTCCGCTTCGTTTCAAAAAAGTCAGACAGGCAATCAATTATGGAATCGACCGCAGAAAAATGATGATGTACCTGCGAAATTCGATAGGTACACCTGCTGAAAGCGGGTTTATTCCTATGGGATTTCCTTGTTTTGATTCTTCTGTCGTTAAGGGCTACCATTATGATCCGGAAAAGGCGAAACAATTATTGTCAGAGGCAGGCTTTCCTGAAGGCGTGGGTATGCCCGAGACCAAATTGCTTACCATTGACGTCTACGCCGATTTGGCCGGATTTATTGCAAAAGAATTAGAAGAGATTGGTATTCCTGTACAAGTTGAAATCGTTCAAAAAGGTCTTTTGCTGGAAGAAACAGCCAAATCGCAGGTATTGTTTTACAGGGGCAGCTGGATTGCAGATTACCCGGACGCTGAAAATTACTTGAGCGTGTTTTATTCAAAAAACCCCGCCCCTCCGAATTATACCAGGTATACAAATCCAGCCTTTGACTTGTTATATGAAAAATCATTATTACAAATCAATGATTCTGTCAGATATAATCTTTACCAGCAAATGGATCAGATGGTCATCGATGATGCACCTGTCGTCCCGCTCTGGTATGACGAAGTAATCCGGTTAGTCCATGAAAATGTGTTGGGTTTTACCTCTGACGCGCTCAATCGATTGGAATTGAGGCGCGTCAAAATAACCCGCACGGAATAGGGAGACAAGGGAATAGAATGTCGTAATAATTTGTCATTATGTAAAATATATTTGTCTATTTGTAAACTATACTTTACATTTGCTGTAAAATGTTTACCTATGGCGAACAAATTATTATTACCCAATAAGTATAAGAAAATAGGCTGGTGTCTGCTGATACCATCTTTTGCCCTGGGCATTTATATAATTGCCACGGGCTTTCAGACAGACTGGTTACATGCCAAGACTTTTTCTATTTTTCCAGATGAACTTTCCACCAACAAGAAGTTTTTCAGCTTGACGGATGTCAATCTTACCAATACCCTTGTGGGTTCCTTATTTATTATTGGGGCATTACTTGTAGGATTCACTAAAGAAAAAAATGAGGATGAGTACATCGCCAATATTCGGTTTTCGTCATTGTTGTGGGCCGTATTGGTTAGCAATATTTTGTTACTTATCGCTTTTATTGGGGTTTATGGAAGCGCTTTTTTGAATGTCATGGTGTACAATATGTTTACAGTGCTCCTGATTTTCATCGTTAGATTTAATATCCTATTGTATAAAAGTTCTAAATCGGTGCCGGATGAAAAATAATATCAGGATCGAAAGGGCAATCAAAGGATTGACACAGGAGGATTTAGCCAAAAAAGTATCTGTTAGCCGCCAGACGATCAATGCCATGGAAGCAAATAAATATGTTCCTTCAACCGTGCTTGCCTTGAAGATTGCCAAGATTTTCAATAAGAACGTGGAAGACATTTTTTTGCTTGAAAAAAGTGATTGAGATCCGGATCTTCCTTTGCGATTGCTGGGTAGACCGGCCAGAGTCGTGCATCTTATCATTTTGGCCGGACATGGAATGTTTTTTCAAAATGGATTAACCATTGAGTATGGTATCAAACCACCCGACAAAAGATTCGCAAAGATTACCCATTGTTATACTATCGCCAATACCGAGATTTGGACCAGATATTCGATGAAACAAAGGGCCCGCAATTTTCACCAATAAAAAAAGACTTATGAATCCTATGCTGCGTTTGCGGCTTCTATTGTTGACGTTAATGACCCTAACTGGAATTTGGACTGAGCAGGCTTTCAGCCAAGGGGAGCTGGAACCCTGGGGTAATATAACAGGAATAAGAATCGATGGGCAACTGATGCGGTTTGAAACCAGTGTCAGGGTTTTTGGCAAAGACTGGACATCGGTGAAGTCAACGGCCAGAGAGAAACAACAGCCACATTATTCCCGGTCGGGAAATGTGCAAATTGTTTCGACACGGATAGATAGCCTTTACATCATGGAACAGCTCCAGGATATGCAAGTAGGCGTTGTGAAATTGAATGCCCAATGCATATCACACGCTGATACTTTAATCAGAGGCGCCTTCTTAAGCATACTTCTTCCTGTCGGAGAATATTCCGATAGCTCGGTTCAGTTGATTGATCCCGGTGGACCGAATGTAAATGGCATTGCAACAGGGATCCCGAACGAATTTCTGCACAGTTCAGCAGCTGGTATTCGTTTTGTATCAGGGCACAGACAGTTGGAGATTAAATTTGAAGAACCTTCTTTAATTATCGCGGTTAATGAGGGCACAGCCATCCGGGTATACCTTCCTTTGGCTTTGGGTCAGCTCCAAAAGGATCAAGTGGTGCAAAAATCATTTATCATCAAGGCAGCAGGCGATATCGACCGCAGCCAGGTGCATCTTGTACTGAATTCATCCCTATCGGGCCGGTCATTTGACGGCTTTGGAGGAAATTTTCGATTGCAAAATCCAAAAACGGACTCTCAGGTAATAGTTTATTGCCTGAAGAATATGCGCGTGGCCTGGGGGCGGGTAGAAATGCCGTGGAGGTTTTGGCAACCAGATAAGATCAGCGATCCGATTGATTCGGCCAGTGAGGGCAAAATCCATCCATTTGTAAAGAAAGCCATGGAGATGGCTCATACGTTGAACAGCAAAGGAATCCCACTTATTCTTTCAGCCTGGTCGGCGCCCAATTGGGCTATACAGGGGAGGCCGAAGTTTCGTCCGGGTGCCGATGGTGTGTGGGGTAATCCTCTTGAACCTGTCAATACCAGTGAAATTTATAAATCAATTGGTGATTATATTAGCTACCTGAAAAAAAGTTATGGGGTGGATATCAGTTTGTTTTCTTTTAATGAATCCGACTTGGGCATCAATATCCGTTTAACGGCCCAGGAGCATGATGAATTCATTAAGGGATTAGGAGCCTATTTTTTGTCACGTGGAATTAAAACCAAAATGTTGCTTGGTGATAACTCAGATGCGACCACATACTCCTTTATCTATCCGGCTTTGGAGGATTCTAAAGCAATGAGCTATGTGGGCGCTATTGCCTTTCATTCCTGGCGCGGATGGGAAAAAGAAACACTCGAAAAATGGGCAAATGCCGCTTCGAAGGCAAACCTTCCTTTAATAGTAGCCGAAGGCAGTATTGATGCAGCGGCTTGGAATTACCCCGCAATTTTTGAAGAAACAAGTTATGCGCTGGAAGAAATTAATTTGTATATCCGGTTGTTATCCATTTGCCAGCCTGAAAGCATTTTGCAATGGCAATTGACTGCAGACTATTCTCCGTTGTCAGGAGGAGGCATTTTTGGCAATGACGCGCCACTTCACCCTACCCAGCGCTTTTGGAATTTTAAACAGCTGGCCTCCACCCCCGAACATTTGGTGGCTATGCCGATTAGCTGTGATGCGGCAAATATTTCCTGTGCAGCGCTTGGCAATAATTCCAAAAGAGCGTACGCTATCCACTTAGTCAATAATGGAGCCACAAGGGATGTGGTGTTGACGGGCGTACCCAAAAAAGTAAAGGAATTGCATATCTATACGACGGATAAGGTTAATGATATGAAAGAAGGTCCAACAATACCCATTAACGCAGGGGAAGCACATTTTACAATAGCCGGTGAAAGCTTCACAAGTTTAATGGTCGAGTGACTTTATGGATTCGTTTTCAATTTCGCCTTAAAGACTTTTTCAAATTTTTCGACTTTAGGACGTATCACGAACGTACAATAGGGCTGAGATCCGTTATTGTTATAATAATGCTGATGATAATCTTCAGCAGGATAGAATTTTGAAAAAGGTGTAATTTCAGTTACTACCGGCTTGTCGTAAGCTTTGCTTTTATTGAGCTCATCTTTGTAGTGGATAGCCTTTTCTTTTTGGGCCTCGTTATGATAGAAAATGGCGCTTCTGTATTGTGTGCCCTCATCATTTCCTTGTCTGTTTAGACTTGTTGGGTCGTGCGATTCCCAAAAAACCTCCAGCAATTCATCGAAGCTGATCACCGTTGGGTCGTAAACAATTTGAAGGCATTCCGCATGCCCTGTGGCGCCTGTACACACTGCTTCGTATGAAGGATTGGCCACATGGCCTCCTGAATAGCCTGCAGTGGCTTTCAATACGCCTTTCAATTCCTGGAAAATGGCCTCTGTGCACCAAAAGCATCCTGTGCCAAAAGTTGCCGTATCCGTTTTTGTCCCTAAGGGGATTTTTGCTTCGTTCATATATGTATATTGTGTTTTGGGCTGTTCGCAGGAGGCGGATAAAAAGACCATGGAGGCCAGGGCGGTTAATAAGCTCATTGGGTTCATCTTATTTATATTTTTGCAAATCGTGTTTATACCTGGTGCAATTTAATCGTTGACCAATTTTGCTGATGTAAGGTAAACGACAAATGGTTTGTTTTATAGCTTCATTAACATTTGAGACCTGCGATTGTTGAGAAATTAATTTTAAAAAATGAAATTCTTCCCCGGATCCGCATTGCTTCAACTGGAATTTGACAAAATTAAGGTCTTGCTGGCGGGGCACTGCAACACTTTTTATGCAAAGGAACGGACTGAAAATATAAGTGTACACACAAACCTGGAACATATTGATATGGAATTGAAGCGAAGCCTTGAATTCAAGCTTTTGTTGCAAAATGGCCAGCATTTCCCCAATGACCGCGTGTTGAACCTGGCATCAGAACTAAAAATGCTTAGCATTCCGGGAGCCATGTTGACCGGGGATCAGTTTCTGCAGATTCGACGCATGATGGAGAGCATCCAGGCTGTTTTTCGTTGGTTTGATCATGAAAGGAGGTTGGTGCATCCTGGACTGGCGATGGTGCTCGGGAAAACTCTGTATGAGAAAATGATCCTGACTTTGATAAACGTTGTCCTGGATGAGGATGGACATGTAAAGGATTCAGCCTCCGAAAAGCTTGGGACGATCCGCCTTAATCTATTTAGAAGAAGAAATGAATTGAGGCGCGTTTTTGACCGTATACTCTCGAAACTAGGCAAGTCGGGTTATTTGGCGGATATTGAAGAAGCGTTTTTAAGTGGGCGTAGGGTGCTTGCCATATTTGCCGAACATAAAAGACAGGTGAAGGGCATTTTGCTGGGAGAAAGTGATACCCGGAGAACTTCTTTTGTTGAGCCCGAGGAAACCATTGAACTGAATAATGAAGTGTTTTCCCTGGAGCATGAGGAGAAAAGGGAGGTATACCGGATACTTCAGGAACTCACCAATAAACTATCCGGCTATTCAGCCCTCTTGCTGGTATACCACGAAATACTTGGGGAATTCGATTTTATTTGCGCAAAGGCAAAATTGTCGATTGAGCTTAATTGCAATTACCCTAAAATTCATGACAGGGCTTATATGCGTCTTGTGGAAGCCTATCATCCCTTATTACTCCTCTATAATCAGAAAAATGGAAAGCCGACCATTCCTGTCAACATTGACCTCGACGACAGACGCCGCATTCTTGTTATCTCAGGGCCTAATGCCGGGGGCAAAACAGTGACGCTCAAAACGGCCGGGTTGTTGCAAATTATGCTCCAAAGCGGCCTGCTTGTACCGGTACATGTGGATTCTGAAATGGGTGTCTTCAAGCAGCTCATGATCCATATTGGAGATACGCAAAGTCTGGAGTATGAATTGAGCACCTACAGTTCGCATTTGAAGAATATGAAATATTTTATGGAAAATGCGGATGGCAGGACATTATTCTTTATCGATGAATTGGGAAGCGGAAGTGATCCCAATCTCGGAGGTGTTTTTGCAGAAGTCATTCTGGAAGAGCTGGTAAGGAAACATTCGCTAGGCATCGTAACGACACATTATCTGAACCTCAAAGTGATGGCTGGCAAAACCCCTGGCATTCAAAATGGGGCGATGGCATTTGACGAAAAAAACCTGATGCCTTTGTACAAACTCATCATGGGACAGCCAGGAAGCTCCTATACCTTTTCCATTGCCGAACGGATCGGTCTGGAGGCCAGGCTGATCGATCGTGCAAAAAGCTTGGCTGATCCGGATCATTTCCGTCTTGACAAATTACTAAATCAGACCGAACAGGATCTGCAATTTATAGAAAAGGCTAAAAAAGAGCTACAGAAAAAGCTCAAAGAAAATGAACAGTTAAAAAAAGAGTTGGAAATACTTTCGCAAAAAGAAAAGCACCGCCAGCAAATGGAAATTTTGCAGCAACAGAACCTCATAACCAAAGAGAGGATGGAATACCTGAAGGAAATGGAACGGCGGTTGAAACAGATTGTCCTTGACTGGCGCAAAGCTGAAGATAAGAATGACGCCATCAGACAAATGCAGTCTTTGTTGTTTCGTCAAAAGGAAAAACAGGTAAACGAAAAAGTGAAAAAGAAAATGGATTCAAAATTTGCGGAAATAGGAGGGGAAGTAAGGGTGGGGGATAAGGTAATGATGAAAAAGAATCACCAAGTGGGAACAGTCAAAGAGGTGAGAGGAAAGAAAGCCGTGGTGCAATTGGGTTTGATTCCTATTATACTCGGATTGAGCGATCTGACCGTAGTACGTGAAAAGCAGCAAGAAAGGCCACTGGAATAGTTTTATCTGTAATTTGGACCATTATGCCTTTGGGTGAACGGGCAAAAATGGAATATACGTGGGTACCTCCTTTGCGCAAATCCATGTTTTTGACAATATGAATTTTTTAGTTTTGCCATTATAGTAGATTTACGGCGTAAATAATAAAAACTGTTTATGCAAGCTAATGCTGTTTCCTCATCTCCTGCATCTGTTATAAATCGTCGCATTGAATCCATTGATTTGTTAAGGGGAATGGTAATGATCGTAATGGCCCTAGACCATATCCGTGATTTTTTCCACGCTAGTGCATATCTCTACAACCCCACGGATCTCACCCATACCAGCCCCTATATCTTTCTGACAAGATGGATCACTCATTTCTGCGCCCCCATTTTCGTCCTCCTTGCGGGAACTTCTGCTAGTTTATATGGAGCAAAGAGAACAAAGAAAGAATTGTCTTTTTTCCTGTTTACCAGAGGCCTTTGGCTTGTTACTGCGGAAATAGTGCTGATGTCCTTTGCTTTCACTTTTAATCCTGAATACCCGTTTATCGGTTTACAAGTATTATGGGCAATCGGGCTTAGTATGATTAGCCTCTCCATATTAATACATTTGAATGTCCGCCTGATATTGATTATTGGAATACTCCTGATTGCTGGCCACAATACCCTTGATGGAATCACCATTTCAGGTCATGGTCTGACCGCTTTTATCTGGTCTGTTCTCCATGCCCAGAACGGTTTCATATTGGGTCAGCACACCATTATTGTTGCTTATCCAATAATTCCGTGGATAGGCGTGATTGCAGTGGGGTATGCAATTGGAATGCTTTATCTTCCTGGATATGATGCGAAAAAAAGGAAGAAGGTTTTACTGAACTCGGGTTTAGCTATCATCGCTTTGTTTATCATTCTTAGGGGGCTTAATATTTACGGAGATCCCTTTCCTTGGGCAACCCAAAAAAATGCGGTATTCACCATCCTTTCCTTTATTAATACTACGAAATATCCACCTTCATTATTATACCTTTTGATGACACTAGGCCCAGCCTTGGTTTTTTTATCACTGGCTGAAAAACCATTAAGCTTGATTTCACAAAAAATCACGGTTTATGGCAGGGTGCCTATGTTCTATTATCTGGTCCATTTTTATCTTGTGCATCTGCTGGCTATGATTGCGGCGGTGACCATCGGCTTCAAATGGTCGGATATGATTCTGAGCACATTTCCCACCTTTTCTCCAACCCTGAAGGGCTATGGGTTTCACCTCGTTACGGTGTATTGTGTTTGGATAGGAGTCGTCCTGATCCTGTATCCGCTCTGTACATGGTATGATAAATACAAACGAAATCATCGTTCCAACAAATGGCTTAGTTATCTCTGATTTAATTAAGAGGTACGGGCTAATTACCATTTGCTATAAAAGCGGCTTTTGAAGTTGCAGGCCGCATACCGAATTCAATCGATCCACCAGGTAGGCCGAAAGATCGGGCGAATACATTTCCTCATGCATATGAATGAAGAAATAGAGGTCCCTTAATCCTTGTTTAAGCCAAATTTGAATGCGCTTTACCCAATCGTCAATGCGGGTAAAATCAGTCGGATGAAGGCTGTTGCCTACAAAACGGATGAATGCTTTGGGAACAGAAAGCTGCATATGGCAGCAATCCCTTCTTCCAGCAGTATCTGTGATTACAGCCCCCATATTCATCGATTGAAGGGTGCCAAATAATTCTTTCCGGATGCCCTGATTGGCAAACCAATCATGGTGGCGCAATTCCACAAAAAACTGCAGATTGACTGGCAGTGATCGCAGATAACTAAATAGTTCTTCCTTTCTTTTTGGACCAAACCGGTCACTCATTTGAATAAAGATTGGCCCCAGAAAGGAGCCAAACGCAAAGACACCCCTAAGGAATTCAGAGGTAAGAAATCCTTTATTTTTAAGACTGCCACGATGGGTGATTGCCTGATACATTTTTGGACAGAATCTAAAATCTTTGCCTGTTACTTTTGCTGCCCATTTGGAAATGGCTACAGGTCCATATATTTTATAGTGGGTGGTATTCAACTCAACACAATTATATAAGCGGACATAATGATCCAGGAAGTTTTTTTCCCTTGTCCCCGGTGGATAGATTTTCCCAATCCATTCCGGTATACCCCATTTGGCGCAACCGATATAAAGCTTTGGGTCTTTAATCCTTTTCCCTAAAAGGATCTTTTTATTTTCCTTATGTTCTACGGGTAATGCAAAATTAATGGCAATTAATTCCTGTGATGGTACAAGGCCAAACTCCATATTCACCGATTTATACAATAAAGATAACTTGGGTCATAATTTCACCGTTTTTATTTTGAAGCCTCACATAAATCATTGAAAACAAGATCATTTGTTCTGGCATGCTTATTTGTGTTTTACATTTTATTAAATGACATCATGAATAACAAATTATTTTCTTTATTCTATATCCTGCATTCACTTATTGGGGTTTTGCTCTATTTTATAATGGTTGTCGTTTTCCTTTTTGATAAATCACAGTTTACAAATCTCTATTTCCTGTGCATTGGAAATTTTCTTTTTTGTGCCTGGATGTTTTATGCCCTTTTGGAGTTTATTAAAAAAGAGGGAACGGTTTCGCACTTTTGGAGTACAGTTAAGGCGGGTTTGAAACTTACAGGGAATGTTATTATCCTGTCCTGCATTATTTTGGGCATTTTACTTTTGGTCTATACGCATACGGAATTGTTGAAAGCGGCTCCCAATAATAATGGCTTGCCTCCCATACTATTTCTGGATGCCGTCGTCGTTAATTTTTTTGTAGGCATGTTTGCTACTTTATATGTATCCATAAATGCAAAACGAAACCAAAAAACAGCGACCCAAATAGAGAATATGGATAATTAATTCCTACATTCGGCGACCTGAATTCTGATTGAACCAGTAGTCATGACCATACTCATTGTTTTGTTATCGATTTTGTTCTTGGTTTTACTGATCACTTGGGCTAAATTCAATGCATTTCTGGCTTTACTGTTAGTCTCCATATTTGCGGGACTATTCCTGGGTATTCCACTGGATGGCATTACCCGATCTTTACAAAAAGGAATAGGAGACACGCTTGGTTCTCTGGTCATTATCATTGCTTTGGGTGCGATGCTGGGTAAACTGGTGGCCGAAAGCGGCGCTGCCCAAAAGATTGCTTCTGTGATGATGAATATTTTCGGCGAGCGATATATTCAATGGGGCTTGATGGTAACTGGTTTTATTGTCGGTATTCCGCTTTTTTATAATGTAGGATTCGTATTGATGGTCCCTCTTATCTTTTCGGTATCCTATCAATATAAACTTCCTGCAGTATACATAGGGGTGCCGATGCTTGCCTCTTTATCTGTAACCCATGGGTTCCTTCCACCACATCCCTCACCTGTTGCACTGGTGGCACAATTTCATGCAAATATGGGTATGACTTTGATTTATGGATCAATTGTCGCCATTCCAGCATTGATCATAGCGGGTCCCTTATTTTCAAAAACCTTAAAAAACATCAATGCAGCCCCTCTTCAGGCCTTCCAGGCAAAGCGACTGCCGGAGGAAGCGCTTCCGGGAGCAGCTAATAGTTTTTTATCCGCACTACTGCCGGTTATCCTGCTGATCATGACTAGCCTAATGTCTGCTATTTTAAGAAATGTATCCGAGATTCAATCTTTGTGCGCTTTTATTGCTGATCCCGGGATTGTCATGTTACTGGCGCTTTTAACAGCTACTTATACCCTGGGTATCCATCACGGTAAAACCATCAAAGAAGTCATGTCCATTTATGGAGAAGCCGTCAAGGATGTGGCAATGATTTTGCTAATCATTTCCGGTTCCGGAGCACTCAAGCAGGTACTGGCGGATAGTGGGGTAAGTCAGGAAATTGCAGGGGTTTTAAAAGGTTGGAATATCCATGCTCTGGTTCTTGGCTGGTTGATTGCCGCCCTCATCAGGATTTGTTTGGGTTCTGCGACCATTGCCGGCTTGACAGCTGCGGGCATCATTGCCCCCATGGTTTCACAATTGCATGTGAATCCCAGCCTGATGGTACTATCCATCGGCGCAGGTAGTCTGATGTTTTCACACGTCAATGATGCAGGTTTCTGGTTATTTAAGGAATATTTTAATCTTAGTATAAAGGACACGATACGTTCCTGGTCTTTGATGGAAACCATTATTTCGCTGGTCGGACTAGCGGGAGTCTTGATTCTTAACTTAATTATATAACTATTATGGCAAGAAAAACGGCTGAGGAAAAATTGAGCGAAGCTGGCTTGAAACTTCCACCCGCACCATCGCCAAAAGGCATCTACAAACCATGTTTTGTAGTTGAGAAATATTTATATGTATCGGGTCATGGCCCAGTACTGGACGATGAATCCCTGATCATGGGAAGAATAGGAGAAGAGTTAGATGCAGATCAGGGCAAAGTTGCTGCCAGGCAAGTTGGTCTTACCATATTGTCCAGTATCAGGGCACATATCGGTAGCCTCGATAAGGTAAAACAGGTGGTTAAATTGCTTGGAATGGTGAATTGCACCCCAGATTTTGAAAAACATCCTTATGTGATTAACGGATGCAGTGAATTGTTTGTTGAGATCTGGGGCGAAGATCAGGGAATCGGCGTCCGAAGTGCGGTTGGGATGGGCTCTTTACCACAGCGTATTCCTGTAGAGATAGAAGTCTTATTTGAATTATATTAGCTTAGGATTGGAAGTCAGGCTCACAATGAAAATATCTAAAAATAAAAATACCGGTTTGATTGCGCTCGGAGAGATTATGATGAGATTGAATTGCCTTGCTGGGAAGCGATTCACTGATCCTGGATCTTTTGATGTGCTGTTTGGTGGAGCAGAAGCAAATGTATGCGCGCTTCTTTCGGGTTTGGGTACATCATCCCGTTTAATAAGCTGTTTACCCGAGAATGAATTAGGTCTAGCTGCCATTGCCCAACTCAGAGGTCTCGGCGTCGATACATCCGGAATTATCTTTGGAAAAGGAAGAATGGGATTGTATTTCACAGAAAATGGACATATGCTCCGGTCATCAAAAGTCATTTACGACCGGAAAGACTCTGCTTTTTTCAATTTGGAAAGGGGAAAAATTGATTGGGCAACAGCACTTCAAAATGCAGGCTGGTTCCACTGGTCTGGTATTACCCCGGCCTTATCAGCAAATACTGCAGCCGTTTGCATGGACGCCATCGGAACCGCAAATCAAATGGGTATTCCAGTATCAGCAGACCTGAATTTTAGAAGTAGTTTATGGGACTATGGCACCCATCCATCTTCAGTAATCCCCGAGATGATATCATGCAGCGATCTCGTGGTTGGTGATCTTCATGCCGCTTCCGTATATTTTGGCATTACTAACAATTCGGAGGCCTCTGTTGAGGATCAGTTCAAATCCTGTGCAGAAGCTATGAAAGCAAGATTTGGATCCTTACAGGCCATTGCTTTCAGCTTTCGCAACAGCGACGATCGTCATATGGAAAACTACCGGGGTGCTATTTATTATGAAAATGATTACTATTTTTCCCCTTGTCATTTCCTGCCAATGGTTATTGACAGGATTGGAAGCGGGGATGCATTTACAGCGGGATTGATTCATTCTATTTGGAATGGATACAATCCTCAGCTAATGATTGATTTTGCAACTGCATGCGGAATATTAAAGCATAGTGTGTATGGAGATTTTGCGAGATTTTCGCAAAAGGAAGTGAACCAGTTCATGAAACAAGGCCCGGGCAACCGGGTAATTCGATAGAAAATGAAAACCACCTCTAAAGAAAAAATGATTGGATTGTTGGAGCACCAGGGCATTTTGCCGATGTTTAGTCATGAAGACGAAAATATATCCCTGTCTCTTTTGCGCGCGGCTTATGAAGGAGGCGCGAAATTAATTGAGTTTACTAACCGGTCCTATCATGCATTGAATGTATTCAAAGCTCTGAAGAAAACAGCGTCCAAGGATATGCCAGACCTGATTTTAGGTGCAGGTACCGTAATGAACGTAAAAGAGGCAAAAGCTTTTGTAAAGGCAGGGGCAAATTTTATCGTAGCGCCCGTCATCAACAAAAGCGTTGCAAAGTTTTGTGCTGAGGAAAAAATATTATGGTGCCCCGGCGCTGGTACCTTGACAGAGATTGTATACGCCCATGAACTTGGTTCGGGTATGGTCAAAGTTTTTCCTGCCAAACAATTGGGAGGGCCTGAATTTATAAAAGCCATTTTGGGACCCTGCCCTTGGGTCAAAATAATGGCAACTGGGGGCGTTACGACAGAAGAAGAGGATCTAAAATCCTGGTTTCGGGCAGGGGTCCAGTGTGTGGGTATTGGTTCTCATTTTTTTTCCAGCAGTATCGTTGATCAGGGTGATTATAGTCGTGTCTCTGCTAAAATAAAACAAAGCCTTCAGTTTGTGCAATCCATCAGGAACTAGAAAGAAATCACATCTATGACCACAGATGAAGATTGGTATATTGTCAATAACAAGGACGAACTGGATTCGCCAGCGTTGCTTATTTATCCGGAAAGGGTAAAGGAAAATATCCGCGTTCTGAAATCAATGGTTGATGACATCCAGCGACTGAGGCCACATCTGAAAACCCATAAGACGAAAGAAGCTACGCAACTTCTGATTGATGCAGGCATTCAAAAATTCAAATGCGCTACAATACCTGAAGCTGAGATCCTTGGACTATGCGGTGCAGCGGATGTGCTCCTTGCTTATCAACCAGTCGGACCCAAAATCATTCGTTTGCTTTCCCTTATTAAAAAATTTCCAAATACACAATTTTCCTGCCTGACAGACCATCATGACGCGGCTGAAAAGATGGCTTCCATTTTTTCGGCGGAAGGATTGCGTGTTCCGGTCTACCTGGATCTGAATACTGGACAAAATCGAACTGGTATTGTCCCTGGTGATCAAGCACTGCAATTGTATATTTTTTGTGCTCAACTCAAAGGTATACAGCCTGTAGGTTTACATACATATGATGGGCATATCCGCGATTTGGATTTTGGAGATCGCAAAAAAAGATGTGATGAAGCTTTTGCTCCGGTAGCTGTTTTGCAAAATCAACTTAAATTAAAAGGATTTGATGAGCCCATCATCGTTGCCGGTGGTTCGCCTAGCTTTTCCATTCATTCTAAAAGAAATAAGATTGAATGCAGTCCCGGGACTTTTATTTTTTGGGACAAAGGGTATATTGATCTATGTGAAGAACAATCCTTTATACCTGCGGCCCTGATCATTACGAGGGTCATCTCATTGCCCGATGCCACAAAGATCTGTATAGATCTGGGACATAAATCTATTGGCGCCGAAAATGAATTGGCAAAAAGGGTATTTTTTCTAAATGCTCCAGGTTTAAAAGCAATCAGTCAAAGCGAGGAGCACCTGGTCCTGGAAGCAGCAGAAGGCCATAGCCATAAGATCGGCGACCTGCTGTATGGACTCCCATTTCATATTTGCCCCACCGTGGCTTTATATGAAAGAGGGAATCAAGTAGAGAATCATATTGCAAAAGGTGAATGGAGAATTTTGGCCAGGGATAAGAAAATATCTTTGTAGAATTATGTTTATCATCGACGCGCACCTTGATCTAAGTATGAATGCCATGGAATGGAACCGCGATTTGCGCAAGCCCATCAATGAAATTCGGGAAAGAGAAAAGGGAATGACAGACAAATCGGACCGCGGTCTTGGCACGGTATGTCTGCCTGAACTGCGAAAAGGGAATATTGGACTTGTAGTAGCTACACAGATTGCACGATTTGTAGATAAGGAAAATGGCTTGCCTGGCTGGCATTCTCCTGAGCAGGCCTGGGCCCAGACTCAGGCTCAATTGGCCTGGTACAAGGCGATGGAAGAGGAAGGACAGATGACTCAAATCAATGACCTTAATACCCTGGAAAAGCATCTGGAAAACTGGAACGAAAAGAAAGATTCCGTAGATAAGCCTGTAGGTTATTTGCTGAGTCTCGAAGGAGCTGATTCCATTGTCACGCTTGACCATTTAGAAAAAGCGTTCAACTATGGATTACGGGCTCTGGGGCCTGCCCATTATGGTCCCGGCCGCTATGCCAATGGTACAGATGCAACAGGAATGATGAATGAAGTAGGCTTGGCATTATTAAGAAGAATGGAAGCATTGAAGATCATCCTGGACGTTACCCATTTATGCGATGATGCATTTTGGCAAGCCTTGGATCATTTTCAAGGTGCTGTTTGGGCAAGTCATAATAATTGCCGGGCCCTTGTGGACCATAACCGACAATTCAGCGACGATCAATTGGAGGCCTTGATACAAAGGAATGCTATCATCGGTCTTGCCATGGACGCTTGGATGATTGTACCCGGTTGGGTTCGAAATCATTCCACACCCTTGCAAATGGAATGTAACCTGGATCGATCCATTGAACATATAGACCATATCTGTCAAATTGCTGGAAATGCGCTGCATGTGGGAATTGGTTCGGACCTTGACGGTGCATTCGGGAAGGAACAATCTCCAAGTGATATCGAAACGATTGCCGACCTGCAAAAAATTCCTTCTCTTCTTGGGAAAAAAGGATATTCAGGAAAGGATATTGACCAAATCATGCATGGAAACTGGCTGCGGTTTTTGAGAAATACATGGGCTAAATAGCCAAAGAATCCACCTTTTTGGCACAATTCTTTCATCATCTTGGGTGGCTTAATCCATCCCTTATGAAAAAACTGGCCTTACTCTTCCTTTTCTTTTGTTTTGCATTATTATGCGGCAATTGTAAGAAAGGCTTATCCGATGCGAAGACCCCTGGCGCGGCTTCAGAAACTGATACGGGTAGCGATTCTTGCAATGCGACAGTTGCAGATGCGGAAAATATCATGATCTTTCCTGCTGACAATTCCTGGAATCAGGATATTTCAGGCCTGCCAGTGGACTCCTTCAGCGACCAGATAATCGCTGGTTTTTCCAGTGCTTCCCTGAAGGCAGATTTCGGATCTGGACTTTGGGATGGCGCTCCCATAGGAATACCCTTTGTGGTCGTTTGTGGCAGCCAGCCGAAGGTAACGGTTACTTTCCGGGCTAACGCCTATGACGGTGACTATGGTGATCAGAGCGATCCCGGGCCATATGCGATCCCGTTAAATGCTCCTATAGAGGGAAACGGGCAGGGAGACTCTCATGTCATAGCTGTAGATAAGGATCACGGCATTCTATATGAATTATACAATGCGTCCGTAAATTCCGGGCAATGGGAGGCTTCCTCCGGTGCCATCTTTAACTTAGAATCTGACCAACTCCGGCCCGCTGGATGGACATCTGCGGACGCGGCGGGCTTGCCAATCTTTCCTGGACTGGTAAGGTATGATGAGGTGCTCGATGGCAAAATCAACCATGCCATACGGTTCACCTTGTCTAACGCGAATGTGGCACCTTACTATGTTAGCCCTGCCCGCCATAAAGTGAACAGCTCAGGTGGGCAATATTCATTACCATTTGGCGCAAAAATGAGATTGAAAAGCAGTTTTGACATTTCAGGTTTTCCGGCCCGTGATCAAGTTATCCTTCAAGCAATGAAGACTTATGGAATTATTCTTGCCGATATCGGCAGTAATCTATATATCAGTGGTGCACCGGACGACCGTTGGGATAATGATGAGTTACAACAACTTGGAAACATTAAAGCTACTGATTTGGAAGTAGTGCAATTCTGAAGATGAGTCCTATAATGGAAATGATTGGATATTATTAATGACAAAGACTACATACTCGCATGAAGATAGTCCTTCAGCTGGCTGATCGTCTCTTGTTGAGTTAAGATAGTTTCCCTTACGAGGTCATTAATGGAGACAATTCCAACAACCCGATCATTTTCAAATACAGGCAAATAGCGAATATTTCTATCTGACATCAGTTCCATGCAATATTCGATTGTATCTGAAGGCCCCACCCAGGGAAGGTCATTGGACATGATCTCAATAACTCTGGTATCCGTGGAGGATTTGCCCTTAAGAATTACCTTTCTGGAATAGTCTCTTTCAGTCATAAGACCCAAATACCGTTGATCGTCTAAAACCATAATGGATCCAATATTCTGGTCAGCCATAATTTTTAAAGCTTCGAGTACAGTAACATCTGGAGCAACGCAGGTAATCTTCCGACCCTTATGGAAGAAAATATCCTCAACTTTTTTCATAAAGCAATTTTTGATGAGCAATCCTAATTGTAATTTACAACATTTAGGAAGAAAAGCAAATAAATGGGAAAAGGCCCTAACCCGGCTCATTTTCCAGATCTTTCCTCTTTTCCGGACTTAGATTGAAGGGCTTTTTTCTGGCCGAATCAAAGAACAGAGCAGCCTGGGTTTCCTGTTGCGAGGATTTTAGTAATTTACCCATCCAGTAGGCGGACAACCCATCTAAAGACCTCCCCGTGATTTGTCTTTGAAAAACCTGCAAAGCCTGATCTTTCTTATTGTTTTTGAATAGTGCCCAGCTATACCATGCAAAACTTTGTGGGCTCGGCCTGTTGATTGTTTCTTTTTGTGCAAGGATTTCAGCCCGGCCAGGTAAATGCAGAATACCTGTGTATAGATCAATCAATTCCAAATTATATCTATTCCCAAAAATGGAATCATCAGCTACAGCAGCAAAATCTTTTGCAAATTTGTATTGCATATTTTCATCTTGCCTTGACCCGGCAACGAGACTCAATTCATAAAGCGGATCGGGCGCTTTAAAATGAGATACCACAAACCTGAATATTTTTTCAGAAAGCGAATCATCTTTATCCGATGTCAGTGCAATCCATCCAAACCCTAATATGCTTTTAAAATCACAGGGATTCAAATTGATACAGTATCTATAGATATCGTTGGCCTTTTTAAAGTTACCCAGGCGAATGTAGAATTCCGCAGCTTGCGTTAAAGCAAGCTGCTTTTGGTAGTCGTTGGCCTTTGCAAGTTCAGCTGCTTTCAGTATATGGTAAATGGCACTATCTGAGAATCCATTCAAATCCTCCATCCTCGAAAGCCTGAAAAAATAGGCATAGTCTGCTTTTTTCTTTAAGTATGTTAATACCACTGCTGCACTATCGTACTGTCCTGATTCGAAAAACACATCGAATTCCAGAGTAAGTAAAACCTCCTTTTTTTCCACGGTTTGCTGTGCCTGCATGTTAGCAATATAAAGCCACTCCCTGGCTTCTCTCAGTTTTTTCAATTTGAGATTATAACCAGCGAGCGAAAGTGGTAGATTTTGATCCTCTTTTCCATATTGCCTGAAAAGTCCATTGATCAGGCTGTCGCAAACGTTCAAGTCCCTGATATCGCCGAAAAGGTTGTACCTCATCAGCAGCGCATTAGTATAGTTTTGTACATTGATCAAGCCAGGCCTTTCCTTATCCATTTTATTTTTCCAGAATCCCAATTCGATGGCATTAGTTCGGGCCAGGGCAGGAATTGTATAATGGGAAAGTAAACTGTCAATAAATTTGTTGGTAACTATTGGAGATCGGCCGGAGTTACAGGATAGGATAAAAAGAACAAAAATCAAAGGAAAGCCAGTCCGTTTCATGTTTAAAAGTTGAAGCGATTTGCAAAAATAGCTTCTTAACGGTACCAGCCAAAATGAAAGGAATTTGAGGTGGAGCCGAAAATGATCAGGTTGATTTAAATGAAAAACCGAATGTACTTCCTTCACCTAAACGGCTATGCACCGAAATCACGCCACCTTGGGCCTCAATAAATTCTTTTGAGATAGCCAAACCAAGACCGGTACCGCTGCGCTCATTGTTGCCAGGGACCTTAAAATACCGGTCAAAAATCCGAGGCAGATATTTGCTGTCAATGCCTTTTCCATGGTCTGAGACAGTCACTTCCACACGCGCATCATGTTGGTTGGCCTGCACCTCAATGGCGGATCCTTCTGGAGAGAATTTAATTGCATTGGTCAGGAAATTGATCAAGACCCAAACTGTTTTCTCAGAATCAGCAAGTACGGGAGGCAGAGGGTCTGCTACTTGTTTATTCAAGGTGATATTTCTTTGTTGGGCCTGGAACTGAACCGCCTGTAAGGCCTGGTCCACCATACTAGCAGGAAAGGATGGTTGTAGTTTTAACTGAATATTTCCCGTTTCCACCTGTGCCATATTCAATAATTCGCCCGTGATCTTAAGTAAGCGGTCGGCATCATCGCGTATACTCTGTATCAATTCCTTCTGATCGGTGCTCAAGAAGCCGATACGCTGGTCATCAAGTAATTGTGCGCTCATTTTTATGGAGGAAATGGGCGTTTTTAATTCGTGCGAGACAGTGGCTATAAAATTCGTTTTTGCTTCGTTTAATTCATGGAACAGTGTAATATTACGGAGCACGATAACCTCTCCGATCACTTGGTCGTTATTGGTCACATTCAATATATCCTTACTAAAATAGCTTTCTTTATTGTCTGCAAAAATCTTCAGTTCATTTTTATCCTCATCTTCACGGAGCAAAGTACGCATCAAGTCGTTTTTTAAGGCCGTGTCCGGGGCATACTTTCCGATGATGTCTTTTTCCTTTAGGCCAAGTAGTTTTTCGGCGACCGCATTGAGGAAAAGGATATTTTTTTTGCCGTCTAGACCAATGATCCCGTCCCGCATTTGATTGATGATGGTTTCAATCCTGCTTTTTTCGAATTTTATCTGAGATAAATTGCTGTTTTCATACTCATCCAATTTTGCCGCCATTATATTAAAAGAGCTAGCTAGATCACCGAATTCATCTTCCTGCTTCAGGTACACCCGTTTTTTGTAATTCTTTTTAGCTATTTCGGCAATGCCTTCAGATAGGCTCGAGATCGGGTTGGAAATGATGGCAGGCAGATTGAAGATGAATGTGAATGCAACTAGTGTTAAAATGGTGAAAATTATGGTAAGCCAGAATTTTGCATTCTCTGCAGTTTTTTGTGCAGCCGAATTTTTCCTTAAAATGGCCAGTTCATTGAGATCCTGAATTTGAATGAGCGATTGGCGGATCTCAGGATAATTGGAAGGATCATCAGGATTGACTTTCAGTTCATTAAAATTTTTCCTCAACTCTTCCGTGGCTTCTTTCTCTCCCAGTTCGGTAATATTGTTTTCCTGCCTGGAAAGATTTTCCTCGAAAATTTTCTCCGCATCCTTTCTGGTTTTAATATCCTCCAGGGATTTGAACATATTGTTACAATAGAGTAATGATTCCTGATTGTCCTTCAGGATAAGATTCGCATCCTTGCTGAGCCTGTTGATAGTTGCAATACCTAGGATCCCGAACAGCAATATGACAGTAAACAGGAAGATTAAACCGATCGATAATTTGGTTTTTAATTTCATTCTCATTTCAGGAAAGAATTACAACGTCTATATCTACTTCTGATAGTTTATTTAATAATTGGTTAAAAACAGCAGTGTTCAGGATAACATTAAAAAGGCTTAGATGCGGTTTGCCGACACAAATGGTCGTGACTTCTTTCTGTTCAGCTGTTTCTATAATCCCCTTGGCAATATTGACATTCTTCTTCCTGACGACTTCTGCCCCCAATTCAGTAGCCAGTTTAAAGTTATTGATCAGGTGTCTTTGTGCTGCCAGGCCAATCTTGTCGCCGTCTTCTTTTGGGGCCTGCACATATAATACGAACCATTTTGAATTGTAGTAAGTTGCTAGCCTGGCAGTTTTGCGGATTACTTTTCGGGCAATTTCGTGATTGCTGCTAATGCACGCCATAAACCGTTCACTTCGTAGGTGGGCATTCCGGGGCAGTTCCGTTTCAATTTTCCTTTCTACCTGGGTCGCGACTTCTTTAAGTGCGAGCTCCCTCAATTGAAGGATCTTTTCAGCCTGAAAAAAATTTTTCATGGCTATTTCTATCTTATCGGACGTATATATTTTCCCTTCTTTTAGCCTTGTGATCAGTTCGTCAGCGGTAAGATCGATGTTAACTACTTCATCTGCCTGTTTCAAGACACTATCTGGTATTCTTTCTGCTACATTTATACCTGTAATTTCTTTGATTTCTTCGTTGAGACTTTCAATATGCTGGATATTGACCGCACTGATCACATTGATACCCATGTCTAATATTTCCATCACATCCTGCCATCTCTTTTCATTCTTACTTCCTTCAATATTGGTATGAGCTAATTCATCGATGATAACAATTTCCGGATGCAAGTTCAAAATTGCCTGGACATCGAGTTCTTCGAGCTCCTTGCCTTTGTAAAATAATTTGCGTCTGGGGATGACCGGTAAACCTTCAAGAAGGGAAAGTGTTTCGCTTCGATTATGGGTTTCAATATAACCAATCTTCACATCTACGCCATTGCGCAATAAGGTTTGTGCTTCCTGCAGCATGCGAAATGATTTTCCAACGCCAGCGCTCATACCAATATATACTTTGAATTTCCCCCGCCTCGATTGACGGATCAATTCCAAAAAATGTTGTACATTTTGATCCTTATCGGGCATAATGGCAAATTTCAGCTTTTATTTTTTGAACCCTGAAACCGTTTTATCTCGGCCAATTTGCATGAAAGCCGCTCAGGGTTTTGTAGATTGATCAAGGTCCAGATTAAGTTCGAGCACATTGACTCTTTCGGTTCCAAATAACCCCAATAATGGTGTTTTCCGGTGGGCTTCTACCAGTGCACGTAACCGATCCAAGCCTATATTTCTAATCCTTGCAATCCTAGGTATTTGGACAAATGCTGCTTGCAGGGATATATCGGGATCAAGCCCGCTTCCGGAAGCCGTAACCAGGTCGGAGGGAAGGGCATCTTTTCTGATATCTGGATTTTGACGTAGAAAGTCATCTATTCTTCCCTGCAAATCCTTTAAGTAATCCGGATTTGAGGGTCCTTTGTTACTTCCTCCGCTTCCAGCAGCATTATACCCAACCGCTGATGGGCGGCCCCAAAAATATTTCGCTTTATTGAAGTTTTGCCCTTCCAACAGGTACCCTATTTTCTTTCCATTTGCGCTAATGGTTTCACCCAGACCCTGACCCGGTACAAATTGGGCAATTCCCCAAATCAGCAAAGTGTAACCCCCGCAGAATATGACCAGGGAAATGAAGGTTAATTTTAAGGCTGGAAGTATGTGCTGTTTCATAAAAGTATATTAAAACCAATTGGACACCAACAGGTCAATCAATTTAATTCCGATAAAGGGCACTATAATTCCACCGAGCCCATAAATCAAAAGATTCCGCCGCAATAATGCACTTGCGCCAATCGGCTTGTAGGCAACCCCCTTGAGTGCCAACGGAATTAATATTGGGATGATTAAGGCATTGAAAATGACGGCCGACAGAATGGCGCTTTCGGGACTATGCAGATTCATGATATTTAAACCCTGGAGACCCGGCATGGACACAATGAATAATGCGGGCACAATCGCAAAGTATTTGGCGACATCATTTGCAATAGAAAAAGTGGTCAATGTTCCCCTTGTCATCAATAATTGTTTACCTATTTCCACGATTTCAATCAGTTTTGTGGGATCATTGTCCAAGTCAACCATGTTGCCCGCTTCTTTTGCGGCCTGCGTTCCGCTATTCATGGCAACACCCACATCGGCCTGTGCCAATGCCGGTGCATCATTGGTTCCATCACCCATCATGGCGACCAGCTTTCCTCCCTGTTGTTCTTTTTTTATATAGTTCATTTTGTCTTCCGGCTTGGCTTCTGCGATAAAATCATCTACTCCAGCTTTCTCAGCTATATATTTTGCGGTGAGTGGATTGTCGCCAGTAACCATTACTGTTTTGACACCCATTTTGCGCAACCGTTCAAATCGTTCCTGGATTCCCGGTTTGATGATATCCTGTAATTCAATAACACCGATGGCTTCATTATTTTGGCTCACCACGAGCGGAGTTCCGCCATTGGAAGAAATGATCCGAACTCTTTCCTCCGTTTCCAGAGGAAATTGATTTCCTGCCCTGGTCACCAAATTGCGTATGGCATCGAAGGCACCTTTCCTGATCTTTAATCCGTTTGAAAGATCAATGCCGCTGCTCCTGGTCTCTGCGGTAAATTCGATGAACCTGGCACCATTGGTGGTGAATGAATTTGGGTTTACTCCGGCCAGTTCGGTAATTGATTTCCCTTCGGGGGTCTGATCAGCCAGGGAAGCAAGAGCACAAGCCTCGGTAAAGGAGAGCTCGTCGACTCCTGTTACTGGCCAAAAATGGGTTGCCCTTCTGTTACCAATTGTGATTGTCCCGGTCTTATCCAGCAACAAGGTATCCAGATCTCCCGCTGTTTCGACTGCTTTTCCGCTTTTCGTTATCACGTTGGCCCTAAGTGCCCGATCCATTCCAGCGATCCCAATTGCGCTAAGTAAACCACCGATTGTAGTAGGAATAAGGCAGACAAATAAAGAAATGAATGCAGCGATTGTAATAGGAGTACTGGCATAATCACCAAATGGTTTGAGCGTGACACAAACAATGAGGAAGATAATGGTGAATCCTGCAAGAAGTATGGTGAGCGCGATTTCATTCGGTGTTTTCTGACGGGAAGCCCCCTCCACCAGTGCGATCATTTTATCCAAAAAGCTCTCACCGGGTTCCGTCGTTATTCTTACTTTGATCTTATCGCTTAATACCTTGGTACCACCGGTAACCGAAGATTTATCTCCACCAGCTTCACGGATCACAGGTGCACTTTCTCCGGTAATGGCACTTTCATCGATGGTTGCAAGGCCTTCGATGATTTCACCATCCATTGGAATAATATCTCCTGTCTCACAAATGAAAATATCACCTTTCCTAAGACGGGAAGATGGGACTACCTTAATTTCATTGACAAAAATCTCTCCAACTGGAAAAACTTTTTTTGCTGGTGTGTCTTCCCGCGTTTTCCGAAGGCTGTCAGCCTGTGCCTTGCCCCGCGCCTCCGCAATGGCTTCTGCGAAATTTGCGAAAATCAAAGTAAAAAACAGGATGAGAAAGATAAGCAGATTATACAATAAGCTTCCTTGGGACTTCTCGCCCTCGTAAATCCAGACACATACGCCTAGCATAATCAACGCGCCAATCTCCACCGTAAACATGACTGGGTTATGAATAAGCAGTTTGGGCCTCAACTTGATAAATGAATGCTTTAAGGCATCTTTCACCAATAAGGATTCAAATAATTTATTACTACGGGTCCGCTTCATATTTTTTAAGTTATTTCATTGAAAAGTATTCAGACAATGGGCCCAATGCCAGGGCAGGGAAAAATGAAAGCGCTGCCACAATGATGATTACGGCAAAAACCATAACACCGAATGTGCCGGTATCTGTTTTCAAAGTCCCTGCACTCTCAGGTACAAATTTTTTCTTTGCAAGGATGCCTGCAATGGCCAGCGGTCCGATGATGGGCAGGAACCTGGAAAGCAACATGATTATTCCGTCGCTGATATTCCAGAATGGTGAATTTGCACTCAAACCGCCGAATTCTGATCCATTGTTGGCTGATGCCGAACTGAATTCGTACAACATCTCAGAAAAGCCATGGCTGCCAGGATTATTCAACCATCCTGAATAGGGCTTAGGGTCATGCGCAAGCAAATAAGAAGATATTGCTGTGCCCGTTAAGATTAAAAAAGTATGCAGGAGTGCGATCAGTGTGGCGATCTTCATTTCTTTAGCTTCCACTTTTTTCCCCAGGAATTCTGGGGTTCGGCCTACCATGAGACCTGAAATAAATACTGCTATGATTACAAAAATGTAAAAGTTCAAAAATCCAACCCCAACACCGCCGTAAAATGAGTTCACCATCATACCCATCATGGCAAACATGCCGCTGAGAGGCATAAAACTATCGTGCATCGAATTCACGGAACCATTCGAAGTAACTGTCGCTGAAATACCCCAGTACGCAGAGGCTGCTGGTCCGAAACGGACTTCTTTTCCCTCCATGTTACCCAGGGGCTGTTGGATCCCCATTTGCTTGATTGCCGGATTCCCTTTCATTTCAAAATAGACAGAAGGAATAGCAAAGCATAGAAAGCCCGCTGTCATCACCGCAAAAAATACTAAGGCAAGTCTTCTTCTTTTTATCATAAAACCCATTGCAAAAACCATGGCAATAGGGATGAGTACTATGCTGATGCATTCAATGATATTGGTCAGGTAATTCGGATTTTCAAAAGGCTGAGCAGAATTGGCTCCAAAAAACCCACCCCCGTTCGTGCCCAATTGTTTTATGGCAATCATGGAAGCCACAGGCCCTCGACTGACTTGAAGGGTGTCCCCCTGCATGGAGATAATCTGATCTTTTCCGCGCATCGTCATGGGCATCCCATTAAATAGAAGAAGAACCGCCACCACAATCGAAAGCGGGAGCAACACCCTTGTGCATGATTTAACAAAGTAGGAATAAAAATTTCCTAATTTTTCTGTACTTCTTTCCTTCATCGCATGAAATACGGCTGCACATGCAGCCATCCCAGTGCCGGCGCTGACAAACTGGAATAGCATCAATATCAATTGACCGAAATAAGAAATACCGGTTTCACCAGAATAATGCTGGATATTGGTATTGGAAATAAAACTCGTAGTGGTATTGAATGCCAAATCTGCGGTCATGGATGGATTGCCATCGGGATTCAAAGGAAGCCAGCTCATGTTCATCAAGGCTAGCATGGAGAGCAAAAACCAGAGGGCATTGATGGTTAGGAGTGCGATCAGTTGCTGTTTCCAATTCATTTCTTTTGACGGTTGAATGCCGGCAAACCTGAAAAATAATCTATCAAGGGGATTTAAAACCGGATCCAGCCAGGTTCGCTGACCCTCGTAGACTTTGCCAATATACCGTCCCAGTGGAATGGCCAAAAGTACCGAGGTCAGGAACATCAGTACGGTACCGGAAATTTCAGTGTTCATGTTAAAATTTTTCAGGTTTAATCAGGACATAGCACAGGTAAAAAAATACAAGGAGAGATATGATAAAAATCAATGTCATAAATCAAATTTTGTCAAAGAAATCAATTGCTTTGAAAAAAAGCACAAAACAAAGGAATCCGATTAAAAAAAGTATCGCTGCAAACATGGTTACCATTTTTAGTGAAATAAAATTTTGAATCTCAGATATGCCAGGTATACCAGAGAAATCGCAATTAACCAAACTGCTATAATCAGCAAAGCGCTCTTTGTTTTGTTCATGCAAAGACCTTTAGATAAAGCACCCAACAGCATGCCCCCAATCGGGATTAGCCTTTATGGTGTACCGTTTTCAATGTCTGCCAAACTCGTGCCCAATAGCGCACAGAAATGGCTGCTATCACATGAAACCTGCTATAGCAAAGCCTTTGAGCGAATTAATTTTCGGGGATAGACGTTTTAAGCTGAGTTAAACCATTCCATTTCGGAAAGACATTTTTCAAAATGGCCATGTCTTTCAGGGGGTCAGGTTGAATTCCTCAATTTTTCTGTAGAGGGTGGTTAGACCGATATTCAGCAATTTTGCAGCCTCTGTTTTATTTCCTTTGGTGTGATTTAATACGCGCTGAATATGTAATTTTTCTACACTTGCGAGGTCAAAAGCAGACAATGACTGTGGTTGGTAGGCATATGCCTGCAATTCAAGCGGGAGGCAATCTAGGGTAAGTTCATGACCTTCTGCCAGTATGACGGCCCTTTCTAAGACATTTTTTAATTCGCGGATATTACCCTTCCAATCATTATGAAGAAGATGCTCCACAAAATCTTTTTGCATGCCGGTAATCCTTTTGTTGACTTTTTCTGCAAAGATCTTCATGAAATGGATGGCCAAAAGTGGAATATCCTGTTTCCGATGACGAAGGGCTGGCAATGATATGGTAAAAACATTCAATCTGTAGAACAGGTCTTCCCTGAATTTTCCATCTTGGACATCTTGTTGAAGATCCTTATTTGTAGCTGTGATAATGCGGACATTCACTTTGGTGGTTTTGGTATCGCCAACTTTAATGAATTCGTTGGTTTCAAGAACCCGGAGTAATTTTGATTGCAGCTCCAGCGGCATTTCACCAATTTCATCAAGGAAAATAGTACCTTCTTTTACCTCTTCCAGAAGCCCCTTCTTATCCTTAAGTGCTCCAGTGAACGCGCCGGCCTTGTGCCCAAAAAGTTCGCTTTCCAACAATTCTTTTCCAAAGGAACTGCAGTTTACAGCCAGATAGGCCTTTGTTGCCCTTTTGCTTCCATTGTGAATGGCTTGAGCGAAAACTTCCTTACCTGTTCCGGTTTCGCCCAGAAGCAAGACGGTAGCTTCTGTAGGGGCCACCTTTTTTGACAGGGATATGGCTTCTAAGATCAGGGCTGATTCTCCGATAATATCATCAAAACTGAAACTCTTTCCAATTCTTTTTTCCAGTTGCTCAATTTTCTGATGCAATTGAACTTTTTCAATTGCCCGGTTAAGCAAAGGAATGATCTTTTCATTATCATCACCTTTGGTGATGTAGTCAAATGCTCCACTTTTCATGGCTTGGACGCCATCAGCAATATTGCCAAATGCAGTTAAAAGTATGATTTCAGTAACCGGGTATTTTGCTTTTACCTGCCTGATGAATTCAACCCCATTTCCATCGGGTAGCTTTACATCGCAGAGCAAAACATCTATGGGCTCTCTTTCTAAAATCTTATTTGCACTCTTCAGATCGCAAGCTTGGTGGACTGTAAAGCCCTCCAAGCCAATAATGCGTTTTAACAGCACACGTAATTTGTCTTCATCATCAACCAGGAGAATCGTTCCAAAGGACATGAAAGGAAATCTTTGCGCAAATCTATTGAATAGTTGAGAAAGTCTTCAAACTACTATGCTTCTTCATTTTGGCAGCGGGGCTCACCATCCCGTTTCATTTTTTAAAGTAAAGAATGCTTGCATTTGCAAATTTTTCAGACTGTCTTGATGGTATAGTGGGAGAGCCTCCTTATTTTAGATGTTTATTTCAAGCAAATTTTGTATTCACCGTTAATTCTTTTGTTGCCATGAAAAAAATCTGCTTTCTGCTCATGAGCCTGCAATTGATCCACGTTGGTGTAAAAGCTCAGATAAAAATTGAAAACCTGCTGGTAGAGCACCTTCAGGGTCCGATAGGCATTGATATCCAAGAACCCCGTTTCAGCTGGCAGTTGACAACTGAAAAAAGAAATACCCTGCAGACTGCCTATGAAATCAGGGTAAGCTTGAACCTTTCTTCACTCAAGCATGGGAGTAACCTGATTTGGTCGACTGGCAAAATCAACTCGGATTCTTCCGTTCATGTCCCCTATCGTGGAGGCGCGCTGGAATCAGGAAAAAAATATTTCTGGCAGGTAAGGGTATGGGATGAGACCAACAGACCATCCGTTTGGTCTGAACCCAGTTTTTGGCAGATGGGTCTCCTGCAGGCATCTGATTGGAAGGCGAGTTGGATCCAAGCGGGATATACAGAAGACTCGGTATTACGGCCTAGTCCTGTCTTCCGGAAACCGTTTATGCTGCATAAAAAAATCAGATCAGCGATAGCTTACATTACCGCCCGGGGATTATATGAGGCAATGATTAACGGTCAGCGGGTGGGGGATGCATACCTCACTCCGGGATGGACCAGTTACAAGAACCGTCTGCCATATGAAACCTTCGATGTCACTGCTCTTCTAAGAGATGGCGCCAATGTGGTTGGGGCGACGTTGGGGAGCGGATGGTACAGAGGATATATCGGGTTTTCTGGCCAAAAAAATTTCTATGGAAAAAATCTTTCCCTGCTGATGCAAATTGACCTCAATTATGAAGATGGGAGCGTAGAAAGTATCGTTACCGATAATACTTGGAAGTCGTCAACCGGAGAGATCAAAGGATCAGAGATATACAATGGTGAATTTATTGATGCGCGCGATGAGAAGAAGGGATGGGCCTTACCAGGTTATAACGATTCAGATTGGTATCCAGTGACTCTTCCTGGGCCATCTCCGGCAAAATTGATTGCCGCTTATAACGAACCAATTAAAAAACAGGAAACTTTTAAGCCTTTAAGGGTTTTTTCATCACCAAAGGGCGAAAAGCTTATTGATTTCGGTCAAAACCTAGTTGGTTGGGTGATTGTAAAAGTAAAAGGAAAACCGGGAGACCGCATCACCATATCCCATGCAGAAGTGCTCGACAAATCTGGAAATTTCTATACCGACAATTTACGCGCAGCCAAGGCTCAGGATACATATATCCTAAAGGGAGGGGAGGAAGAAATATTCGAGCCTCATTTTACCTTTCATGGATTCCAGTTTATTAAGGTGGAAGGCTACCCAGGTGAATTAAAACCAGAAAATTTTACTGCCGTTGCGCTATATTCTGATATGAAAAAGACGGGCAATTTCACCAGCTCTAATGCACTGATCAATCAACTCCAGCACAATATCCAGTGGGGTCAGCGGGGGAATTTTCTTGATGTCCCCACAGATTGCCCCCAACGTGATGAACGCCTTGGTTGGACGGGTGACGCCCAGGTTTTTTCACGGACAGCCTCCTTTAATATGGGGGTCAATAATTTTTTTGCAAAATGGTTAGGCGATGTCGAAGCGGATCAATTGGGTAACGGGTCGCTGCCGTTTGTCATCCCAAATGTACTGGGGTCATTTGGAGGAAGTACAGGCTGGGCCGATGCCACCACCATCATTCCATGGAATATGTGGCTTGCTTATGGCGACCGCCGCATCCTTGAACACCAATACAAAAGCATGAAGGCTTGGGTGGATTATATGCAAAAAAGCAGTAAGGATGATTTGTGGAACACTGGTTTTCATTTCGGAGACTGGTTATTTTATAGCCCTGCAGACGATAATGACGGCAGGGCAGCAGTGACTAATAAGTACCTGATCGCACAATGTTTTTATGCCCACTCCACACAAATACTGATTGACGCTGCCAATGTCCTGGGAAAAAGCGATGACGCAACTTATTATGGTCTTTTGCTGAAAAAGATAAAAGAAGCTTTTTTAAAAGAGTATATGACGCCCAATGGCGCCTTGGTTTCTGGTACGCAAACGGCTTACGTCTTGGCCCTCGGTTTTGACATGTTGCCGGAAGCATTCCGGAGTCAGGCTGCTGTAAGGCTGGCCGAAAATGTAAAAAGTTATAATAACCACCTTACCACTGGTTTTCTGGGGACCCCATATCTATGCCAGGTGTTGACCCGTTTTGGATATCTTGATCTTGCTTTTAAATTACTTCTGCAGGATACCTATCCATCCTGGTTATATCCTGTAAAAATGGGCGCAACGACAATTTGGGAACGGTGGGACGGCATAAAACCAGACAGCACATTTGAAACCCCTTCCATGAATTCCTATAATCATTATTCTTATGGAGCAATTGGAGACTGGATGTATCGCGTCGTGGCCGGTATCGATACATACGCCGACGGACCGGGATATAAGCACGTACAGATCATGCCACATATGGGCGGCGGCCTGACCATGGCGGGTGCCGAGCTTCAAACATATTATGGTAAGCTCTCATCGGCATGGAAAATCGAGAATAATAAAGTTTTTCTTGATGTGGAAATACCAGCAAATGTAACTGGAACAGTTTTTATCCCAGACGCGGGGGCCGGGTTAGTGTCTGAAAGCGGTAACCAGTTAACCACCAACCAGGCAATCCAATCCGGGATATCAAAGGATGGATATTTGGAAGTTAAATTGGGTTCAGGCGTTTATCATTTTGCAACTGTAACCAAATAGAATTAGCCATTGAAATGATTCAAACATGCAGGTTGTTTTAGGGATTATATTTCATTTTATTGGTGGGTTTGCCTCGGGAAGCTTTTATATGCCATATAAAAAAGTAAAAAAATGGCATTGGGAAAATTATTGGATTGTCGGCGGATTATTTTCTTGGTTGATTGTTCCTCCTATTGCTGCTTGGTTGACCCTTCCGGGCTTTTCTTATATCATCAGTAATGCTTCTTCATCGACGATTTTATACACACTGATTTTCGGCATATTATGGGGATTTGGGGGCTTGACTTATGGGTTAGGTGTCCGATTTCTGGGCATGTCCCTCGGAAATTCGGTAGTACTGGGTTTTTGCTCAGCTTTTGGCGCACTCGTCCCTTCCATTTATTATAATTTTTTTCCCAGTTCAGGTAAGACCACTTTTAAAGATTTGATATCTAGCTCATGGGGTCTGATCGTGCTTGCGGGTGTCCTTGTTTGCCTGGTTGGTATTTTTATTTGTGGCAAAGCTGGAATGATGAAGGAAAAGGAATTAACTCCGGAAAAAAAGAAGCAATCAGTGGCGGAGTTTAATCTGGTCAAGGGGTTGACTGTGGCCATCTTTTCAGGAATTATGAGCGCTTGTTTCAATTTTGGAATTGAGGCGGGCAAGCCTATGGCTGCCGCAGCAGTGGCATCAGGCATGAACCCATTATATCAGAACAATGTGACCTATGTGGTTTTGCTATGGGGAGGTTTGTCCACTAATTTTATATTTTCCATGATTTTGAATATCCGTAACAAGACTTTTGGAGATTATATCAATAAAAAAACACCCCTTCTAAGGAATTATTTGTTTTCAGCTTTGGCTGGAACTACCTGGTTTCTGCAATTCTTCTTTTATGGAATGGGGGAAAGCAAGCTTGGCAACGGCGCAAGTTCCTGGATCCTCCATATGGCATTTATCATATTGGTTGCCAATGCCTGGGGAATTGCATTAAGGGAATGGGAAGGCGTGAGCAAAAAGACGAAGACTACAGTTACTTTAGGAATTCTGACCATACTTTTTTCTGTGTTACTAGTTGGATATGGTAATTTTTTAAAAAGCCCTTAAAAAAAAATCGACATGACCGAATTTCATCATGTGCGTTACTTATGGGACGAAAAAAAAGAGGCTGAGTTAAAGGGAGATGAGGTGGCACTCCTTATTTATCGCTCCAATTTACTTGGTTCTGATTTGCGCATTACAAATTATGGGGGAGGGAACACCTCCTGTAAATTATTAGATAAGGATCCACTCACTGGGCTGGAAACTGAAGTAATGTGGATCAAAGGATCAGGTGGCGATTTGGGAACTCTTAAGAAGAACGGTCTATCTGCATTGTATCTTGAGCGGCTCCTCAAATTAAAAAGCATATATAAGGGATTAGCATTTGAAGATGAGATGGTTGCGCTAATGGATTTTTGCATTTTTCAAGGATCTTCAAAGGCGCCTTCCATCGATACTCCCTTACATGGTTTCCTTCCCTTCAGTCATATTGATCACTTACATCCGGATGCTGCCATTGCTATTGCGGCAGCAAAAAACGGGGAGCAGATTACCAGGGAAATATTTAATGGCACAATGGGCTGGGTAGACTGGCAACGACCAGGATTTGATCTTGGGTTAAAACTTAGAGCCTGTCTTGAGGCAGCTCCAGAAATACGTGGAATCATGCTCGGTTCCCATGGGTTGTTTACCTGGGCAAATACAGCGAAACAATGTTACCAGAATAGTCTGGAAGTCATAGAAATTTGCGCTAGTTATTTACAGAAAAAGATTGGCAAGGTAAAACCCATATTTGGTGGTCAAAAAATCCAAGCAATGGTACAGCCTGAACGTTTTGCAAAGGCTGCCTTAATTGCACCGGTACTCCGCGGCTTGGTTTCTGCTGATCAAAGGAAAATTGGACATTTTACTGACTCCGAAGAATTACTCCAATTCATCAATTCCCATGACCTGGACAGACTAGCACCAATGGGGACAAGTTGCCCGGATCATTTTCTAAGGACGAAAATAAGCCCGCTTGTTCTGAGGCTCGGAACTGACGAAGATTTTGGAAATGCCTTGGCCCTAAGAGAAAAATTGGAAATTCAAATTGAAGCCTACAGGAAAATGTATAAAGAATATTATACATTCTCCAAACACCCCGGTAGTCCTGCAATGCGGGACCCGAATCCGGTGATCCTGCTTTGGCCTGGTATCGGCATGTTTAGTTTTGCAAAGGACAAACAAACAGCCAGAGTGGCTGCTGAATTTTATTTGAATGCCATCAACGTGATGAAGGGCGCTGAGGCCATTTCCGAATATATTGCTTTGCCGAGGCAAGAAGCCTTTGATATCGAGTATTGGCTCCTGGAGGAAGCCAAACTCCAAAGAATGCCGGCTCCAAAATCATTGTCGGGCCGAATAGCCTTGGTTACAGGAAGCGCCGGGGGTATAGGTCGGGCAATCGCAAAAAAATTTGCTGAAGAAGGGGCTTGCGTTTTAATTAATGATAATGATGCACTAGGACTAGAGAAAACAGGGAAGGAGTTTGAAAAGCATTATGGAAAAGATCTTTTTGCCACTGAAATGCTGGATGTAACTGACGCGACCACGATTAAAAAAGCATACGATAAAGCAGGTATTTCGTTTGGAGGTGTGGATATCATTGTCAACTGTGCCGGGATTTCTATTTCAAAATCTCTTGAACAGCACACTGAAAATGATTGGGATTTGCTTTATGACATCTTAGTTAAAGGTCAATTCCTGGTTACGCAAAAGGGGGCTGAAATAATGCGCAATCAGGGTCTAGGGGGCGATGTCATCAATATTGTCAGCAAAAATGCCCTGGTCAGTGGTCCAAACAATGCCGGTTATGGTTCTGCAAAATCTGCTCAATTGCATCTTAGCAGACTAAATGCAGCCGAACTTGGAAAGGATAAGATCCGGGTTAATGTAGTCAATCCGGATGCCGTAATTTCGGATAGTAAAATTTGGGCTGGTGCTTGGGCCGAAGGGAGGGCCAAGGCCTATGGCATTGCGGTTGAAGAGCTGCCAGCTTATTATGCAAAAAGAACTTTGCTTAATGAAATAATTTTGCCGGAAGATATTGCAAATGCCTGTTTTGTGTTTGTAGGTGGGTTGATGAACAAATCAACAGGAAATGTGCTCAATGTGGATGGTGGAGTGGCCATGGCTTTTTTACGCTGACCAAAAAATTGTATGATCAAAATATTTTGTTCTTGTCTAGCCGTTTTTTTTATGGACGCTGCATTTGGGCAACGGCAGGTAATCCCACTATATCCGGGCGCAGCGCCTGGTTCTGAGACCTGGACTTGGAACGAAAAGGAGACTGATAAGAACCTGTTCAATGAACGGATCGTCTATAACGTGTCACACCCTACCATAACCGCATTCATTCCAGACAGTGTGGTTGCCAATGGTACGGCCATCATTATATGCCCGGGAGGCGCATTCCAAATCCTTTCTATTGACCAGGAAGGTGAAGAGGTGGCCCTATGGTTGAATATGAAGGGGATTACTGCCTTTGTGCTTAGATACCGGCTGAGCCATAGTGTGACCAATAACCCCTTGGGAGAGTTATTTGCCAAACTTCCTAATTCGGATAAATTCAATGAAGACATTAAACCCCTTGTCGCCATGGATCTTTCGGACGGGGAGTCTGCGCTTTCCTATGTCCGCACGCATGCATCTGCTTATGGTATTTCCCCAAAACGAATTGGTATCATCGGCTTTTCGGCGGGAGGGACAATTGCTGCCGGCATTGCATTCCACTATAGGGCAGACAACAGACCCGATTTTGTTGCCACCATTTATCCTTATGTAGGAAGTTTTCAGAAAGTGCCCGTACCTGCAGATGCACCTCCATTATTTATAGCCGCAGCATCTGATGACCAATTTGGATTCGATAAACATTGTGTTAATTTATACAATGAATGGACCTTATCCAAACACATAGCAGAACTGCATATCTATTCAAAGGGTGGGCACGGTTTTGGAATGAAGAAACAAAACCTGCCTACTGATAATTGGATCGATAGATTTTATGATTGGTTAAAACAACAAGGATTCTGAATAGACATGAACGTGAAACATTGCATTCTCGGTTTTTTTTTATTAAGCCTCGCGTATTCCAATTTTGCCCAATTATCCCGTTTGAGGGTAAGCGATAACCACCGTTTTCTGGTGACAAGGGATGGAAAGCCATTTTTTTGGCTGGGAGACACAGGCTGGGAATTGTTTCACCGACTAAATAAACAAGATGCAGAATTTTATTTGAAAAAAAGAGCCGAACAGGGGTTCAATGTGATTCAAGCGGTAGTACTCGCGGAATTAAATGGCCTGCATTCGCCCAATGCCAACGGAGCAATTCCATTGAATCAGGACGACCCTGAAAAGCCAAATGAATCTTATTTCCAGTATGTAGATACCATCATTGACCTTGCAGCAAAATACAATTTATATATTGCCCTCTTACCGACCTGGGGTGATAAACTATTCAAAGATTCATGGGGGAAAGGTCCTGAGATTTTTGATACCGCCAACGCATTTTCCTATGGTGAGTGGATTGGGAAACGATATAGAAACCGTACGAATATTGTCTGGGTCATTGGCGGGGACAGAAGCCCACGCAAGCAATCCCAGGATGTCGCCATTTGGCGCGCCATGGCAAAAGGCATCACCCGGGGGGTGGGTGGCCCGCAAAATGCCTTGATGACTTTTCATCCGCAACCTGATGGAACTTCCAGTTCTTCACAATGGTTTCAGGAAGACGGTTGGCTTGGTATGAATATGCTTCAAACTGGCCATTGCCGTGATACACCAGTTTGGGAAATGATCTACGATGACTATACCAAATTGCCCGCTAAACCGGTACTCAATGGTGAAAATATTTATGAAGAAATGCCCGTTTGTTTCAATTCCAAAGAATTGGGTTATGCCAGCCCTTTTGATGTTAGAAAATCAGCCTATTTGTCGGTTTTTGCGGGAGCCTGCGGACATACCTACGGATGTGGTCCGGTGATTTGGTTTTCAGAAACTAAAGATCATTTATTTGCAGCCTTCCATAACTGGCGGGAAGCCATATTGCTTCCTGGAGCAGAAGAAATGAAATATTTACGCGCCCTGATGGAGTCCAGACCGATGTTGGAACTTGTACCCGCTCAAGACCTGCTTTTTGACCAGGGTTCTGGCGTATCCGACCGGATCCAGGCCGTCCGCGGGACCGATTTTGCTTTTATATACAGTGCCTACGGGCGAATAATCCGTATCAAGCCGGGAAAGATCGGAGGAAAAACGCTCGTAGCCCACTGGTATGATCCGCGTTCAGGCAAAATCCAATTGATCGGATCATTTGAAAATAAAGAAGTATTGGTATTTACGCCTCCATTACCCGCACATTCCCCAGTGCCTTCTCAAAAGGAAGACTGGGTACTGATGCTCGACAATGCTCAAAAGGCTTACCCTATTCCCGGAAAAGGATAATTTTGGGATATGCAGATCGAGAAAAATAAGATTGATGAACACAACGATTCGTTGTTGGCCAGCCATCAAAAGCGACTGGACCAGATTTATTCGGCGTCAAATAATGATGAATCGATTGTACAAAAACTAATGGCTTTCCAAATCGCTGTCCCGAGTTGGGCTTTAGGGACGGGAGGAACCAGGTTTGGCCGTTTTGGAGCTGGGGGCGAACCACGCCGTCTGGAAGAAAAGATTGAGGATATTGGTTTGGTCCATGCACTCAGCAGGTCGGCAGGAGCAATATCATTGCATATTCCCTGGGATATCCCTGAACATGCCTCCGAAATACGTACTCTGGCAAGCCATTACGGTCTGAAGTTTGATGCCATGAATTCCAACACCTTCCAGGACCAGCCAGGTCAATTATTAAGCTATAAATTTGGATCTCTTCAACACGTGAATCCAGGTGTACGGAGGCAAGCCATTGAACATAATATTGAGGTGATCAGGTATGGCGTTGATCTGGGCTCCGAATCCTTAACCGTATGGTTAAGCGACGGATCATGTTTTCCCGGACAGCTGAATTTCAGAAACGCTTTTCAGCATACTTTGGAGGGACTGAATGAAATTTATTCCGCATTGCCTTCAGGATGGAAAATATATGTTGAGTATAAAGCTTTTGAACCCAATTTTTATTCGACTACCGTGGGGGATTGGGGGCAGTCGCTTCTGTTCACCAGTAAACTTGGACCAAAAGCGTTTACCCTGGTTGATCTGGGGCATCACCTGCCAAATGCTAATATAGAACAAATCGTCGCCTTATTGCTTATGGAAAATAAACTGGGCGGTTTTCATTTCAATGATTCCAAATACGGCGATGACGACCTTACTGCCGGAAGTATCAAGCCCTACCAGCTTTTTCTGATTTTTTCAGAATTGGTGGAGGGCATGGATTCCAAAGGTATGGATCATGCCAGAGGTCTGGGTTGGATGATCGATGCATCCCACAATGTGAAGGACCCTCTGGAGGACCTTTTGCAATCCATTGAAGCGATTTTGATTGCCTATGCCCAGGCCCTGCTCGTGGACCGGGTAAGGCTGGCCCAAGCCCAGCAATGCAATGACGCGGTTATTTGCCAGGAAATTCTGCAGGATGCATTTCGCACCGATACCCGTCCCTTGGTTGCAGAAGCCCGGCTTCGCTGCGGAGGTGCATTGGATCCAATCGCATTTTTTCGCCAACAACAGGTCAGAAAGATCCTGATCCGGGAAAGAGGGTCCAAAACACTGGCTACAGGATTATAATTATGCAGAAGACTCAGGTTATAGCCATATTCGATGCAGGCAAAACAAATAAAAAATTATTTCTTTTTGATGACCAATACCAGATCCTGTTCCAGGAATCAATACAGATTCCTGAAATTTTGGATGAGGACGGTTTTCCTGGGGAAGACATCACTTCCCTTAAGACCTGGATCATTAGCTCTATGGACAGGGTTATGGGTATGAAAGGAGTGGAAATAAGGGCTGTCAATTTTTCTGCCTATGGGGCGAGTCTCGTCTACATAGATCAAAATCGTACAGTCAAGGCTCCCCTTTATAATTACCTCAAACCATTTCCAAATCAGCTGGCGGAAGAATTCTATGCCAAATACGGAGGAAAGTCCCAGTTCTCCATTGCGACCGCTTCACCCGCATTGGGAAATCTCAACTCAGGGTTACAACTATACCGCTTAATGCGGCAAAGGCCCGACCTTTTCAAACAAGTTCGTTATGCCCTTCATTTACCCCAATACCTGAGCAGCCTTTTGACCGGAAAGGCCATTTCTGATATGACCAGTATTGGCTGCCATACAGGATTATGGGATTTTGGAAAAATGGGGTATCACCAATGGGTTTACCAGGAGCATATTGAATCCGTGCTAGCTGATATATTCCCTTCAGATCAACCCCTACCTGGTCAATGGAAAAATCATTCCATCATTACCGGTACCGGTCTTCACGATAGTTCAGCCGCCCTTATTCCCTATCAATTACAGATCACCGAACCTTTTCTTCTGCTTTCAACAGGTACCTGGTGCATCAGCCTGAATCCATTTAATACAGCACCGCTTACCAAAGAAGAATTATCGGAGGATTGCCTTTGTTATCTTGCATATAATGGAAAACCGGTTAAAGCCTCCCGCTTCTTTTCCGGCCCCGCCCATGATCTTCACATAAAAAAATTGTCCGCGTTTTTTGACAAACCCCTGAACCATTATCAGCACATCGGCTTTGATGCGGGAATTATTTCCAAATCCTCATTTGATCAAGTCAATGACGATGATATTGCCTTTGATAAATACGCTCTATCAGGTATTGATGGCTACTCAATGGCCTATCACAGGTTCATCTTTGACATGATCATTCAACAGGCCCGGGCGACCAGGCTTGTTCTTGAAGGGACCGGGATAAAAAAAATGTTTGTGGATGGGGGGTTCAGTAGAAATTCTATTTATATGCAACTGCTTGCAAACGCATTTCCGGAAATGCAGGTCTATGCGGCGGTCCTGCCTGAAGCAACTGCTATCGGAACTGCCTTGGCAATCCATACTTACTGGAATCAAACAGATTTGCCTTCCGGCCTTGTAGGACTCAAAGCCTATCAGGCCTTCAGATAATCAGACATCAAGACGCCTGTTTGTTTCAGGAATAGAAAGAGAAACCTTGTAATTTTAACGTCAGTATAGAAAAGTGTTGATTCATGAATGACAATCTTAAGGAATTGAATGATGCACTCGAAGGTGAATTATATGAGGACCTACAGACCCGCATTTTATATGCCACGGATGCTTCTGCATACAGAGAAATCCCGCTCGCTGTTGCCCTGCCCAAATCACAGACGGATATAAAAAAATTAATTGAATTTGCGCGCAACTCAGGGACATCCCTGATCCCAAGGACAGCAGGGACTTCGCTGGCAGGACAGGTTGTGGGAAAGGGTATTATTGTGGATGTTTCAAAATATTTTGGAGAGATTCTTGAATTGAATATGGCTGAAAAATGGGTACGCGTGCAACCTGGCGTCATCCGGGATGATCTTAACCTTTTCTTAAAACCCCATGGATTATTTTTCGGCCCTGAAACATCCACCGCCAACCGGGCCATGATAGGAGGTATGGTGGGTAACAATTCCTGCGGCTCCAACTCTATTGTTTACAAAAGTACGCGTGAACATCTCCTTGAGTTAAAGACTATATTGAGTGACGGTTCGGAGGCTGAATTTAAACCCCTGGGAGCGGAGGAATTTCACGCTAAATGCGAAGGAAATACGCTGGAGGCCAATATTTACAAAAAAACACGCACCCTGTTAGGGGATCCCGATAATCGGGAGGAGATCAGGAGGGAATTTCCCAAAAAGACGATCGAAAGAAGAAATACGGGTTATGCTATTGACCTGCTTCAGGAGGCTTCCCCATTTATAGCGGGAGCACCTGATTTTAATTTCTGCAAATTGATCGCAGGCTCAGAAGGTACATTAGCTTTTATTACAGAAATAAAATTGAGCCTGGTACCATTGCCGCCAAAAGAGGTCGGATTGTTGTGCGTACATTTCCAAACCATTGATGAATCCTTGAGGGCAAATCTGATTGCCCTTGGGTACAAGCCATCCGCCAGTGAGCTGATCGATCGCTTCATCCTAGAATGTACCAAAGACAACATTGAACAAAGAAAAAACCGCTTTTTTGTCCAGGGAGACCCGGGCGCTATTCTGGTGGTTGAATTTGCCAGAGCTCGCCGGGAAGAAATCATAGAAATAGCAGGCCTTCTGGAGGCAGATTTGCGCGCCGCAGGTTTGGGATATCATTTTCCATTGCTCTTCGGAGAAGATACCAGAAAAATATGGGCATTGCGCAAAGCAGGTTTGGGTTTGCTATCCAATTTACCAGGAGATGAAAAAGCTGTTCCCGTCATAGAGGATACCGCAGTTGACGTCCATGACCTACCTGATTATATCCGCGATTTCAATGCAATCCTCAAGACACACAATCTCTATTCAGTTCATTATGCGCACGCCGGTTCGGGAGAAATACATTTGCGGCCAATTATTAATTTGAAGACGGTTGAAGGGAACCGATTATTCCGGGCTATTGCAGAGGAGATTGCTTCATTGGTTAAGCGTTACAACGGTTCTCTAAGTGGCGAACATGGTGATGGAAGATTGAGGGGCGAATTTATTCGGAGGATGGTAGGAGAAAAAAATTATGAGTTGTTGCGGCAAGTCAAATCCATTTGGGATCCCGGAAGCGTGTTGAATCCAAATAAAATTGTGGACACGGCCCCAATGGATAGCATGTTGCGCTACAACCCTGGACAACAAACGCCATATTTCCCAACCGTCTTTCGTTTTCATAAGCAGGACATTTTACAGCATGCCGAACAATGCAATGGGTCCGGTGACTGTAGAAAGACTCATTTGTCTGGTGGCACGATGTGCCCATCTTTTATGGCCACCCGGAACGAAAAGGATACGACAAGGGCGAGGGCGAATATCCTAAGGGAATTTCTGACCCGGTCTACCAAGACCAACCGGTTCGATCATACGGAAATCCTGGAAGTAATGGATCTTTGCCTCAGCTGCAAAGGTTGCAAATCGGAATGTCCTTCCAATGTGGATGTCGCCAAATTGAAGGCTGAATTTCTTCAGCAGTACTACGATGCCAACGGGATCCCATTCAGGACCCGCTTAATTGCTCATTTTGAAGCCATAGTAAGAGCCGGTGCAAAATTTCCCGGGCTGTATAATTTTTTGATGACTTCAAAAATAGCCAGCCCGTTGATTAAAAAAATATCAGGTTTTGCCATAGGGCGATCTCTACCTAAAATAAATAAGATCACCTTAAGGGCCTGGTTCAGAATGCACCAGTCCACGCCATCTGGTCAAAACAGAGGGCGCCGGCAAGTGTATCTATTTTGTGATGAATTTACCAATTATAATGACCTGGAAACGGGCATCCACTCCATACTGCTGCTGGAGCGGCTGGGATATGAAGTGATTATCCCCGACCACCGGGAGAGTGGCCGGACCTGGCTTTCAAAGGGAATGGTCCGGAAGGCCAAAAAGATAGCAATGGATAATATTGCGCTACTTAGCCCACTGATCAGCGCCAATCATCCATTAATTGGTATAGAACCTTCCGCCATCCTAAGTTTCAGGGATGAATACCCTGATCTTGCAGATGATGATCATCTTGTTAGAGCGCAGCAATTAGCGGAAAATACCTTTTTATTGGAGGAATTTTTATCCAGGGAAATGGATCTTGGGCATATTAGAAAAGAGCAGTTCACTAATGAAAGAAAACAAATCCTACTCCATGGTCATTGTCATCAAAAGGCCTTATCCGCAGTCTCTTATTCAGCGAAGATCCTCTCCCTGCCCGAAAATTATATGGTCAATACCGTTCCATCAGGTTGCTGTGGAATGGCCGGTTCGTTTGGTTATGAAAAAGAGCATTTTGCATTGTCAATGGATATTGGAGAATTAGTACTTTTCCCGGCAGTGAGGAAACAAGCCAAAGAGGTGATCATTGCGGCTCCTGGTACCAGCTGCCGCCATCAGATAAAAGACGGAACTGGATATTTGGCTAGACATCCTGCTGAAATTCTTTTTGAGGCCTTAAAAACCACGGAAGATAACATGGTAATTAAAGATAAATGAGCAGAGAAAAAAAGCAACCCGTTGCGTCAGCAAAAGGCAAACCGGGAATGATGCAATTGCTGAAACCATATTCGGGGCTGATCATCCTTTTGATTCTTTTTGCGCTGCTGAGCAATGGGGTGAATTTACTTTTGCCCAGGATCATCGCCCATGGTATAGATTCTTTTACCAAGGGAAAATTCATTTTTAAGACTATTCTGGTGGAGTTCTCACTTTCAGCCATAGTCATTTTCATTTTTACGGGTCTGCAAAGTATCACGCAGATTTACGCCTCGGAAAGGGTTGCCAGGGACTTGAGAAAGCAATTGTCTTCAAAGATTTCTGTCCAGAGCCATGCCTACATATTAGAAGCAAACCCTTCGCGCCTGTTGACTAACCTGACATCGGACATTGACTCCATAAAATTATTTGTTTCCATGGCGATTGTATCAATCGTATCTTCTATATTCATCATCATTGGCGCCAGTATATTACTACTGGCCCTGAATTGGAGACTCGCATCCATCGTGCTACTGATCATCCCTATCATTGGTGGCGTATTTTTTTATGTATTGAGAAAGGTTCGGGCCCTTTTTAGAAAAGGCAGGGAGGTCATAGACTGGCTGAATAAAGTGATCAATGAAAGCATCATGGGCTCGTCGATCATCCGGGTTCTGAACGCTCAGCAGCTGGAATACAATAAATTTCTGGCAGCCAACACAAATGCAAAAAATATTGGTCTGTCGATCCTGAAATTATTTGCAGCCCTCATCCCCGTGATCACTTTTACGGCCAATATTGGGATGCTCGTGATTCTGGCTTTGGGTGGCCACTTTGTTATTGGAGGAACCATGACCCTCGGCGATTTTGCTGCATTTACCAGCTATCTTTCCATACTTATTTTCCCCATTTTCGTGATTGGTTTTATGAGCACGGTAATTGCGCAAGCGACTGCGTCCTATCAACGCGTGAATGAGATATTGGTGGCTCCAGACGTAATAGAACCGGGAACGGTGGATGAAATTCTGAAAGGGGATATTGAACTGACAGATGTCAATCTTTCTTTTGGGGAAAAACCGGTTTTAAAAGGCATATCCATTTCGATTAGCGCAGGCACGAAGACAGCAATAATCGGACCGACGGCGGCGGGAAAAAGTCAATTACTCTACTTGCTGACTGCGTTAATCAAGCCGGGCTCAGGCACCGTGGAATTTGACGGCAGGAATATGGAGAGTTACAAAAAACAATCTATTCATAAACAAATTGGATTTGTATTCCAGGACAGCATCATTTTTAATTTGAGTCTGAGAGAAAATATTGCTTTCAGTGATAAGGTAACTGACGAATCCCTTGCAAAGGCGATCGGTACGGCTGAATTGACAGATTTTATAGATGGGTTACCTGGCAAACTGGATACGGTTGTTTCGGAAAGAGGCGCCAGCCTTTCGGGCGGACAAAAGCAGCGGATCATGCTTGCCCGAGCATTGGCGATTGATCCAAAAATCCTGCTTTTAGACGATTTCACGGCAAGGGTGGATGCCAATACCGAACAAAAGATATTAAAAAACCTTCAGAACAATTACCCTGGGTTGACCTTGATCTCCGTCACCCAAAAAATTGATTCGATCCAAAATTATGATAAAATTATATTGCTCATGGAGGGAGAAATTATAGCAGAGGGTACCCATGCTGATCTAATGCATACTTGCCCTGAATATATACAGATTTACAATTCACAAAGAAGTACCAGTCACTATGAACTATGACCTTTCCCAATTTTCCGGGCGGGCCAAAAGCAAGACGCCGACCTTTGCCGCTTTGAAAAAGCTGCTGGCTTTCATGTCCGAAGAAAGACGAAAACTGTATTTCGCCCTTTCTGCTATTTTGATCAACGCAGCCATCAACCTCGTCGGGCCCTTTATCATTGGCCACGCTATTGATAAGTTTGTGCAGACAAAACAATATAAGGGCGTACTGATATATTCGGGAATGCTATTGGTACTCTATGTGATTGGGCTATTGGCCAGTTACCTACAAACTAAACTAATGGGAGGAGTGGGTCAACGCCTATTATTCAAATTGAGAAATGGCTTGTTTAGCAAATTGTTGGAACTCCCTGTTGCTTTTTTCAACCAGAATAAAGCCGGTGATCTTATTTCCCGTGTCAATAATGATACCGATAAGCTAAACCAGTTTTTCTCCCAGTCCCTAATGCAATTTATCAGCAGCATTTTCATGATGGCTGGAGCAGGGATTTTCCTGTTGAGCATCAATCTTAAACTCGGGGCTGCGGCGCTAGGTCCGGCATTACTGCTATGGATATTTACCCGGCTTATATCTCCTTGGGTGAAACAGAAAAACGCCATGAACCTGAAAAGCACTGGCAGCATGAGTGCAGAAATCCAGGAAAGCCTGAATAATTTCAAGGTCATCGTTGCCTTTAACCGGCGTGATTATTTCAGAGCAAAATTTCAGGAGGCCAACGACAGAAATTATTCTGCAGGGATAGGAGCAGGTTTTGCCAATACCATTTTTATTCCGGTTTACGGACTTTGTTCAAATGCAGCCCAGCTTATTGTCTTGGTATTCGGGATATTCCTGGTCGGGTCTGGCCAATTCACCATTGGGCTGCTCATCAGTTTTATCGCTTATGTCAATAATTTCTACAACCCCCTTAGGCAACTTGCCGCCCTTTGGGCCAACTTTCAGCTGGCACTGGCGGGTTGGGATAGGATCTCGCAAATCTTATCGCTTGAATCTGATATGGGGATTGCTGTGGATACAAAAAATGTGGCACCTTCTTCCTTACTTGAATTCAGAAATGTGCATTTCAGTTATCCTGGGGGAAAAGAGGTATTGCAGGAAATTAATTTCAACTTGGAAAAAAGTAAGACCTATGCTTTTGTAGGCCCGACTGGTGGCGGTAAGACGACTACAGCCTCATTGATTGCACGTTTGTATGACCCAACCAGTGGGGTGATTCTGGTAAATGGGAGAGATCTGCGCACTTTTTCCGCCGAAGAACGGAGCAGGGAAATAGGCTTTATTCTGCAGGAACCTTTTCTGTTTTCAGGATCAGTCAAGGACAATATCCTGTATGGAAATGAATATTATAAAGACCATTCCAATCTGCAGCTGGAAGAGGCAATTCGCGATGCAAATCTGGATGGATTGTTGTCAAGATTCGAGACCGGATTGGAATCAAAAGTAACTGTTAGCGGGGATGGAATCAGTCTGGGTCAAAAACAGCTGATTGCATTTATGCGTGCGGTATTAAGAAAACCCCAGTTGCTCATCCTGGATGAAGCGACAGCGAATATCGACACCATTACGGAAAAATTGCTGGAGGGGATATTGCAAAATCTCCCTGGTGAAACAACCCTTGTGATTATTGCCCACAGGCTAAATACCATTGAGAATGCAGATGAAATCTTTTTTGTCAATTCAGGTCAGGTGATCCGGGCAGGTTCTTTGGATGATGCGGTTAATATGCTGTTGCACGGCGAAAGAAAAAGCTAAAAAAAAATTAACTTGTGCATACGAATATTAATCATCTGGAGGCAAATGTCAAGTTTACTTGAATTTTTTCAACATGATTTCCAAGGACACTGTTTGGATAAAACAATTGTGTTCTCCTGTGAGACTTTGGAAAACCGTGTGGCTAGAAACCTTGGCGAGATCATTGAAATCAGGCAGCGTGTCATCGAGGATTCCCTGAATCTTACGCGCCTTTTCACATTTTATGTTCCTGAAAATCCAGCAAACTTATTGGTTTGTAAATCCCTGATTTTCGAACTTGAAAAACTCAAATGGGAAGTGGAAGCGCTCGAAATGACAGAGACATTCCAGGATGATCATCCTGGAATCAAATTTGAAGATTTATACTCAAAAAGTATTTTTATTTATGCTGAACTGCCGCTTACGGCGCTTGAGTATACTGAATTAGATAAAATCTGCCGTTCTATGGGCCTGATGTTAACTTTCCGGAGTACCGGCTACGTTAAAAGCAAAATTGCAACAACAGGAGCCTTTGCTTTTATCACGCATGACCTGAAAGACAAAGATTCCATAGCCAGACCGGTTGCACAGGGATTGTTTTTTAGACATTGTTATGCAGCCTATGAGGGCTATTCCGTTGGTTCTGGTGCGGGGTTGCAAGAATCGATAATGAAAGGCATTCAGACTTCCATGCGTTGTATCCTGGTCATCAGTGCTGATTTTTTAGACCATCAAGCCGATTCAAAAAAAGAGTTTAATTCAATCTATACAAGGGAAAAGATTTATAATGAAAGGGCGGTTTTTCCTATTTGGTCAAATGTTTCAAAGGAACAGGTCTATGCATTTTCTCCGGCTTTAGCAGAGACATTTGCCTTAATCTGGCCAACAAGGAATGAGAAAATGGAAGATGAATATCAACAGGAAATCCAGGTGTTAATCAGCCGTTTGCACATTCAGATCAGCTGCATAGATGGCACCCACCGGTACCATTGAAGCCATCAAAAAGATTCTCTCAAAGCTTTGATTAACCGCTTTTAATTTTTATCTTGACATCGGAATTTTGGCCTATTCCCATATCCTATACATCGACCCTCCCGATCTCTTCTGTTCTCTGAAAAGCGCCTTTTTTGTCCTGGCAATTTTTTTTGTAAATAATCCCTTCATGCTCAAGGCCTGTACCCTGTTCATATTGTTTTTCCTGACCATTTTTAGTGAAAAATCCAACGCCCAAGCGGATTCCCTAAGAAGTCCTTTCAGCTCCACCACCTTTGGCGTTCAAGCAGGTTTGGGTTTGATGCATTTTTCGGGGCGCAATGCCAATGGGGAAAAATTTGGAGGGGAAAACCTGCTTCGTTTCAGGGGAGGAGCCAATATGGATATTCCCCTTTCTGCATTTATCTCCATCAGGCCAGAATTATTATTCAGCATGGGAGGTTACAAGACAAAAGACTCGCTGAAGACGGATCTTTCCTATCTCAAAATTCCTTCCAGTATAGTATTTAAATTATTGAACCTTCCCAGGGAAAACAGCATTGCAGATGTCCTAAGTATAGGGATTGGCTCCTATTTTGCCTATGCCATTGATGGAAGGCTTAAGGATAATTCCTCCAGTTCAATGGTGAAGTTTGCCAACAGGGATGTTTCTTCCACTACGCTGGGCTATGCAGATTACTTTAAAAGGTGGGATACGGGTATCAATGCATTCTTGGAGTTCACCGGCACCAATTTTTTTTCGCAAATCGGATCTTCCATTGGATTGACCAATATCAAACCCCGCTTGGACAACCCGGGAGCACATCAGGCTATTTGCAAAAACGCCAGTATCAATCTTTCCTACGGTTGGCGGTTCTGATTTCAAGCCGAGCATCAATTTATCTTTTTGGATCTCAGACTCTTAAAAAAACCTTCTTTTTGTAAAGGAAATACAGGAAAGCCCATTTTACTGCAAGAAAACAAAAAACCATCACGACAACATTGTATGGATCGCCTACCAATTGACCTACCCATTGAAAAAACCCTCTGGTAGCATATTCCCAATTGATGAACCGGCCTGACATATAGATCAGAATGGAGTTCATACCAATAACACTGAAAAAAAATGCCCATTTCTTGAACCCTAAAACATCAATGATATAATAAAATAATGCCAGTAAGATCAAGCTGATTCCTCCTACATTCAGAACAAAGGAACTTGTCCAGAGATTCTTATTGACCGGAAAATCGATGTTCCAAATCCAAGCCAGGACCAGGGACCCGGCTCCAAATGCCATTAACCGGAATGCTTTGGACGGCCCTGTAATAGGGCTGGTTTTTAAAAATGTTCCAGCCAGTATTCCCAAAAGCCCGGTACCGATCGCAGATATCGTAGATACCAGTCCTTCAGGATCATGAATTCCTAAATACAGTTTACCCGGGATCAGGTGCCGATCGATATATGATGCAAAGTTCCCTTCCATCGTCATATCCCCTCTCGGGAAACCGGGAGCAGAATTAAATTTTAGAAGCAGCCAGTAACCGATTAGCAGGCAAGCAAACCAGATCATTTGACCTCTTTGTTTGGTATAGAGGTAAATAATATTGGCAAACATATAGGCAAGACCTATACGACCCAGGACACTTGCAAATCGAATTTCTGACAGTGGGCGAATCCTAAGTCCGTTGTTGTAGATAATCCCCAACAGTACCAGGATCAGCCCACGTTTGATAACCCGGATCAACAATTGTTTCCTTGTCTTCCCTTTTTCTTTTTCCCGTCCAACGGAATAAGGCGTAGCCACGCCGGCAATAAACAAAAAGAGGGGAAAAATCAGATCATAAAAATGAAACCCATTCCAGTCAGGATGCGTAAACTGATTGGAAAGGGCGTTCCAGAAAGGAGAGCCGGTTATTTTCGCCATATCATGGAAAATCTCCTCTGCTCCCATAATCCAAAACATATCAAATCCACGCAGAGCGTCAAGCGAATAAAGGCGTTGAGGGGAAGACAATTGGGTGTTCATAATTTTTGAATTGGGAATTTGGCAGGATAATCATTTCTTTTGGAAAATAATTCTATTCCGGATCACAGGAATAAGGCGGATCCTAAAGATAAGGAACCCCACACAAGATATATTTTTTTTAAACTACCTATCCAAAACATTATAGAAACAGATCTGTCTCGGGGGTTCGACTGATTCCGGTTCTTGATCCCTTTTTATTCTTGGCTTCTATTTATGCCTAAGAATTTCCTATATCCTTAAACACCAGGAAAAGAATTATTTTTATCCTAATTTACCATTCGAATCATTGAGCCCAGAAAATGGGAGGTCTTAAATATTATTATGGAGACCAAGGTTCAGATTTCTCTCGATTTGACCGATATCAACGAGGCGCTTCAAACGGCAGCCATGGCTTTACGTTGTGGCGTGGACTGGTTAGAGGCCGGTACGCCACTGATTCTTTCCGAAGGATTGAGATCCGTCAGGGAATTGAGAAGAGCCTTCCCCCTGACACCAATCGTTGCCGATTTGAAAACCATGGATGGCGGATTTTTGGAAGTAGAGATGATGGCGGGAGCGGGAGCAACCCATGTGGTGGTCATGGCAAGGGCACATGAGGAAACCATCCTGCGTGTAGTAGAAGCGGGCCGTCAATTTGGCGTTGGCGTGATGGGGGATAATCTGGGATGCAGGGACAAAATCCAGGCTGCCAAACGACTTGAAAGTCTTGGTTGCGATTACATTATTCACCATATTGGTTTTGATGAACGCGGAGGAATGGCAGCCAAGGGTCAACCTGTACCAAGTCCACTGGACCAACTCCGTGAAATAGTGGAAGCGGTGGATATCCCCGTTCAGGCAGTTGGCGGCCTCAGCCTGGAACAGGCGATCATGTGCCCCGGATATGGGGCACCGTTAGTTGTTTTAGGCGCCCCACTGGTCATTGATTCAGAGGCATTCAGGACGGCGGACGGAGACTTAGAGGTTTCTTTGAGACAGATCTGCAATAAAATTCACGCCTATGGTGAAGTTCGTATTGGTCGAAACCCGTTTTTATAAAATGAATGTATATGCTTTCCGAGGCAGTCGTTAATTATGGTCCAGAGAAGGGTTCTGTGGAATTGAGGGGAATTCCAAGACCTGTACCAGGGGTAGATGAAGTACTTCTTGAAGTGGGCAGCGTAGGCGTATGTGGCAGTGATTTACATCAATGGTCTGCAGATCATAGCTGGCCAGTAACATACCCCGTTGTATTGGGACATGAATTTGGAGGTCAAATCCTGGAAACTGGAAGTGGAGTTAGGGATTGGGAGATCGGTGCCAGGGTGGTCAGTGAAACTGCGGCCGTGATTGATCCTCTAAATCCGCTTTCCCGTCGCGGGTTATATAATCTTGATCCAAACAGGAAGGGATTCGGGTACGGTGTGGATGGAGCTATGACCCGATTTGTAAAGGTACCCGCACGTTGTCTTCATCGGATTCCCGCGCATTTGGATTTTGAAATCGCTTGCCTGACGGAACCTTGCTGTGTGGCATACAATGCGGTGATTGAAAATGCCCGGATTAAGCCGGGACACCGGGTACTCGTTTTAGGGCCCGGAACCATCGGCATATTATGTGCGGCGATGGCGAAGTTATGTGGTGCACAGGTAGCGGTCGGCGGTCTGGAAAAAGACCGTCACCGACTCACGATTGCGGCACAATACGGATGTGAAATGATTGCAGGAGACGCCGTAGCCTGGGCTATGGAGAGGGATGGGCTGGGAGCAGATTGTATTATTGATGCGGCTGGCACGAGTAGCACACTGAAAACAGCTATGCTTCTGGCGAGGCCGGGCGGCCATATCACCAAGGTGGGATGGGGACCCCAGCCATTAGGTTTTTCATTGGATCCTCTTGTACAAAAAAATCTTACGCTGCAAGGTAGCTTCAGCCACCACTGGCAAATTTGGGAATCCGTGATTGGGTTACTTAGCAGTGGTCAACTCAATGTAAAACCAATTATCGGCGGGGTTTGGCCTCTTCAGAAATGGGAAGAGGCATTTCAAAAAATGCAAAGTGGCGAAGTAGTAAAAAGCGTCCTTAAACCAGTATAAGATGCTGCGTCTTGAAAACAAAGTGATCATTGTTACCGGTAGTTGTACTGGAATAGGTAAAGCCATCGCACTACGTTGTGTGGAGGAAGGGGCCAGCGTGGTAATCCATGGACTTGAAAAAGACAAAGGCGAAGCACTGAATAATTTAATTGGAAATGGGAAATCCATACTGCATATAGAAGATATCACTGCTGAAGGAGCTCCCCAGCGTTTGGTGGACACGGCTTTAAAAGCTTTCGGAAAATTGGACGCCTTGGTGAATAATGCCGCCCTGGTGTACTCGTCAGATATCCACACAACGGACCTGTCCATTTTCCGGAGAATACTGGATATAAACTGCCTTGCTCCATTCGCACTTATCAAAGCTGCCTTGCCTCACCTGACCAGCACTAAAGGATGTGTGCTGAATATCGGTTCTGTGAATGCATGGAGCGGAGAACCCAACTTGATGGCCTATAGTGTTTCAAAAGGTGCCCTGATGACCCTTACACGAAATTTAGGGGATACACTTCACCGTGAAAACGGTGTACGGGTTAACCAAATAAATCCGGGTTGGGTCCTTACCGAGACAGAAGCAGAACGTAAAAAGGCTCATGGTCTTGCAGAAAACTGGTATGAAGAAATTCCGGCGGTATACGCCCCTGCAGGGCGTATCCTCTGGCCGGCTGAGATTGCTGCGGCTGCCCTGTACTGGCTGTCGGACGAATCCGGCCCGGTCAGCGGGCAAGTGTTGGACATTGAGCAGCACCCTTTTTTTGGCAGAAACCCGCCAAAGGATTCAAGTACCATTCCGGCACCTTCTTCAAGACGATCTACCGAATCGATCTGAAATTTTGATTATCATGCCTAGACTAGCAGCATTTCCTAAGGCTTTCATGCAGGCTCTTTGTAAAGATGGCAGCATGCGTTTATCCGAATGGATCAAACTGAGTGGCCAGCTCGACATTGACGGCTTGGAATGGTATGCAGGCTTTCTGGAAATGAAGGATGAAAAAAACTGGAAAAAATTCCGTAGCCTGGTAGAAGATCAGGGTCGTACGATTCCCATGATGTGTTGCTCGCCTGATTTTACGCATCCCGATCCTTTTTTCCGGCAGGAAGAAATCGCCAAACAAAAAAGATGGATTGGAATGACTTCTTTATTAGGCGGTTCTTTTTGCCGTGTGCTATCCGGTCAGAGAAGACCGGGCCTTTCGGAAACGCAAGGATTGGATTTGGCAGTAGCGTCCATCTGCGATTGTTTGTCCTATGCTTCAGATCTAGGGATAACTTTAATTCTGGAAAACCATTACAAAGATGATTTTTGGGAATATCCAGAATTTGCTCAGAAAGGCGACCTGTTCTGTAGACTTGTTGAGGCCATTGATCATCCATTCTTTGGCGTAAACTTTGATCCAAGCAATGCATATCTTATTGGAGAATCACCTTTGGATCTACTTCGCAGGATATTGCCAAAAGTGAGAACCATGCATGCCAGTGACCGGTACCTGATTGAGGGAAGCCTGGAGGATTTGAGAAAGGAAGAGGCGGGAACAATCGGATATGCCAGTAGGTTAAAGCATGGAGAGATTGGCAAAGGGCTTAATGATTACGACGCCATATTTACGATATTATACGATGGTGGCTTCGACGGTTGGATCAGTATTGAAGATGGGGTGGATGGCATGGACCAATTGGCCCGCAGTGTTTACTTTTTGAGGGAAAAAATAGCCAGGTTTTGGCCGGATTAGCGGATAGGGTTTTTTTGATACCCATATTTCGATTTTTGAAATCGATTTGCCTAACTATCGTTTTTTCAAGCAGTACTTACATTGGACCTTTTATTGAAAATGAAAGAAATAACCACCAGGGATTTGTTTTTTTTCTTTGTCCGAGCCTCCGCTGAACAGGAGACTTAGGCTCGCATCTCCCGTAGCCTGTATGTAAGCCAGCCTGATGAAATGATATCCTTTCCTTAGTGCCATCACGGTCATTTTTTCCTGTTCTCCGTGGAGCCCATCCAAATCTATGGCCGTGGCATTATCTATCCAGAGTTTGCTCCCATCATCGGAGGTCAGGTAAAAACTATAAATTCCATCAGCCGGCAGTTCGATTAGTCCGTCGTATATCAACCCGGCGTTTTCCTTTCTTGGCGTGTCATTTAAAGATATATTGCTGCTGATGGATGTCCGGACTGGTTTGCTATTCTTTAAATCATTTACACTGACTGCCCTGAGTTCAAAGGCTGAAACCTGTAATCCAGGCTTCAAATGTTTATGCTGTACAGAGGGGTGCCACACCAAGACATCTACTGGTATTGATTCGGCAATGCCTGGAACTGATTCCTTTTTGAACCCAACTACAGAAACAGTACTGGAATGATCCACCATAAAAGGTTTGGTATATAGCATGGCGTGTTCATCAGGCAACTTCCCATCGAGGGTGAAATGGTAATCAACGCCCGGATCGGGCTTGATGGAGATCAAAGGTGTCAGGCTATTATCAGGATATGTCACCTGTACTTTAGCTTTAGCTACAAAAGCGCCAGTATTATTCATTCTGATCACATAGGCATACTGGCTTTTGATTTTTGCAGGATCAAATTCGCCCAGGTGTATCAGCACATCTTTGCCTTCTTGTTCCCAGGTCAATTCCTGTTTTGTTTCAAGTAATTCAATTTTTGTTTCTTTTTTTAAGATAAGATCATGCAGGATGCACTGCTTTCCTGCAGGCCATTCGGGCAGGATTGCATATAAATTATTTGATTCCGGATTATAGGTAAAAAAACTTTCGATTACAGCATATCCTGGATCCGGATCGACGGTAAGCTTTAGTAAGAGATCCCCGTTACCGGAAGCAGGTGTATAATCCCTTCTTCCAGTACTCCATTGAGCGGCCATCCTCCACCGGACGCTTCGGTAAATCGCTTCTCCATTTATTTTCAGCCAGTCTCCGATTTGAAGGAGACGCTCCTCCATGATCGGCGGGATCTTTCCATGTTCATCGGGCCCAATATCCAGCAGAAAATTTCCGCCCCGGCTGACCTTATCCACCAGATTTAAGACCAGGGCCTTTGCAGAATTATAATCCCAGACGTCCTCTTCACGGTTATACCCGTATGAAAAACCCATTCCCCGACTCTCTTCCCAATAATGGTCATCGAACCCAAGATTTGGCTGGTATTCCGGAGTGAAGACTCCGCCGTGATGAAATTGGACCCCCGATCCCCAGCGATCATAGGTAACCACCTTGTCCTTTACTGGGCTTTCGTTATACAGCCAGGCCAAAAATTCTTTCGATTTCCATGTGTCATCACTAGCCTCCCAATCCCCATCTGTCCAAAACACATCCGGTTGATAGGTATTGATAAGATCCTTCATTTGGGGCCATGCGTGCTGCGCTACATAGGCAGATTTGTCTTTTAACCAAAGTGGGTTGAACCATTCATAGAGCGAATAATACATACCCGCATGCACGGAAGTTTTCCGGACAGCCTTAAATAAGTCGCCCAAAAGATCCCTATGAGGACCGGTCTCCATCGAATTCCAGGGAAAGCCCCAGGTCTGACTTGCTTCTTTGCTTGGCCAGTTTGCAAATCCATCGTGATGTTTTGAAGTAAGCACAATGTATTTCGCCCCCGATTTTTCAAAAAGCTGCGCCCATTCATCGGGGTTATACAATTCCGCCTTGAACTGGTCGGCAAGTTGATAATAGCTTAGGTTGCCGAACTTCCTCTTATGATAAGCAATTCTGGCGGTATCTCCAGTATTCAGGCCATGTTGATACCATTCTGAATAACTTCCTTTCGGTCCCCATCCGGGTACGGAATATACACCCCAGTGAATAAAAATTCCAAACTTGGCATCTTTGTACCATTGTGGGACGGGCCTGGTATCCAATGATTCCCAGGTTGGCTGATAAACCTGTCCATGGCCAATAACGGAAAAACAGATCGCAATCGTAGCGCTTAAAATTCTTTTCATAATGGAGCTGTTGAATTTGCGTAAATATTCAATAAAAGTAATGGGATCAGTCTTTTTAGCAAGGATTTTGCTATATACAATGAAAGATGGTTTTTTAAGTATCACTCTCCTTAAGAGTTAATTTTCAAAAAAACTCGATTATGAAAAGAATAGTCCTTCTTTTTTTTGTCACTTGTCTGTTCGAACTGTCCATTGGCCAACTAAAAGCCAAGGCCATCTGTCCTGCTTTTGTAGTTGACATACTCAATGGGAATGTCAATGCAGTCAAAGCCGATTTCACGGCAGCAGAAATAAAGGATAAGTTTCCCTGCTTCACCAGCGCAGAAGAAGCCGGTACTGCGTCAAAATGCGGAGAAGGTGTCTTCTACAAAGACAAGGATTTATATTTTTACACCCAGCGAAGTTATATTGAAATCGGTGAGAAATTCAAAGGAAAACTAAGTATACCCTTGCTTGGAGCTAGCCGCAATGCCCTGTTCAAATGGCTTGGCAATCCAAAAATAAAAGACGATACCTGGGATGCTTTTGAAATGGCTTATGGTACCCTGGTTTTGCATTATAATGCTGCTGGCAAGGTGAAGCTGATTCAATTCAGCACCAGGACAACCGATACCTTGAGCCTCTGTGAATAAGCCTTCAGCAATGGATATCCAAATCTCTCTTCACCGCTTTTGATGATCAAAACCGCTTTATTTGGCAACTGATTTATCTATTCCAATAATTTAGGATTCTTTTCTCGCCAACCTTGTATCGAAAACGAACAGTTTCTGTATCAAAAACGAACTTCTTCGTATATATTATTTGCTAAGCTATTGTAAATCAATTAATTCCTTTGATGGCATATTTTTCACTGGTCAAATGGGATATTTTCTCCGTGCCCGGATCGAATCTGCCATCCATTTTAATTAAAATGAAATTATGTTTTCAAATTATTTCAAAACAGCATTCAGGAGCGGGATTCGCAACAAGGGCTATTCCTTCATTAATATAGTCGGCTTAGCTGCAGGCATAGCGGCCTGCCTGCTTATTTTTCTAGTCGTTCAATTCGAAACCAGCTTTGACAATTTTCATAAGCAAAAAAATAAAATTTACAGGATCGTATCAAAGACCAGGACAGCAGACGGCTTCAATTATTCATCGGGTGTTCCTTTTCCGGTTGCCCGGGCTTTGAGGATAGACTATCCTCAACTGGAAAATGTAGCAGACATTTTTGGAAGCGGCGAAGGGGAAATTATTATCCCTGGCAAAGACGATCATTCAATAAAAAAATTAAAAGAGGACCAGGTATTTTTTGCTGAGCCCCAATTCTTCAGTGTATTTGATTTCAATTGGTTAGCGGGCGATAAAAAAACGGCGCTCACAGAACCTAATACCGCGGTGCTGAGTAAAGGAACTGCAGATAAATATTTTGGTGATTGGACCCAGGCAATGGGTAAAACAATAAAATACAACAATAAAAATTTAATTAAGATCACAGGTATACTCCAGGATGTTCCGGCCAACACAGATTTCCCCTTGCGGCTCGTTATCTCTTTTGCCACACTTAAAAATACCGATCTGAGCCGGAGCCTGGATGAATGGTCAACCGTGTACAGCGACGCTTATAGCTTCGTAGTCCTGCCTCCCGATCTATCTTCTGTCCGTTTTAATTCCTGGCTGGGTGATTTTATAAGAAAGCACCAACCCCTCGAAAATAATCTCGGAAAAAGAGCACTGTTCCTGCAAGGATTAAGTGAAATGCATTATGATCGTCGCTTTGGAGTTTTCTCAGACCATATTTTCAGTAAAGATATCATAACAGCCCTGTCGTTGATCGGGATATTCCTGCTGATCATCGCCTGCTCGAACTTTATTAATCTGGCTACTGCACAAGCTGTCAATCGTTCCAAGGAAGTTGGGATAAGAAAAGTGCTGGGCAGTGGACGCCCGCAGCTGATTATTCAATTTATGGTTGAAACGATTTTAATAACCTTAATGGCTGTGGTTTTAGCGGTAGGCATAGCGATTGCCATTTTACCTTTCTTAAATAATCTGATGCAAATTCAATTGCATTTCAATATCATCAGCGACCCCTCCATTATCTTATTTCTTGCCTGTTCCATTGGGTTAGTAAGCGTCCTGTCCGGAATTTATCCTGCTTTTGTATTATCGGGCTTTAATCCGATCCATGCATTAAAAAGTAAAATTAGAGTCAAATCGCCCAGTGGAATTTCACTAAGAAGGGCCTTAGTCGTGCTGCAATTCTGCATCGCCCAGGTCCTGATTATCGGGACCCTAGTGCTGGTGAGCCAAATGGACTATTTCAGGAATGCTTCCTTGGGCTTTAATAAGGAGGCAATCATTAATATTCCTATTCCCGGTGATAGTTCGGCCATTCATAAACTGGACGCTTTGCGTAACAAATTACTACAGGAACCAGGTATAAAGAATATAAGCTTTTGCTACGCCAGCCCCTCGGCAGATGAGAACTGGAACAGCGATTTCAAATACGATCATGCAACGAAAGAGTCTAATTTTGATGCCAACCTGAAATGGGCCGATGCGGATTATTTCAGGACCTACGATCTCCAATTCGTCGCAGGAAGCGCTTATGCCCCAGGCGATACAGTAAGGGGGTTTGTGGTGAATGAAATGCTCCTGCAGAAATTGGGTATCCGTCATCCGCAGGACGCTATCGGGAAATACCTGGATTTCTGGAACAAGACACTTTATGCGCCGATCGTAGGGGTGATAAGGGATTTCAATGCCCGCTCCCTGCGTCATCCTGTAGCACCTGTCGTGTTGGGTTCCTTCAAAGCCGCCTACCTGCAAGCAAGCATCCGGGTCCAACCTTCCAAAATAAAGCCGGTGCTTTCATCCGCAGAAAAATTATGGAATGGTGCATTTCCGGAATATTATTTTGAATATCATTTTCTGGACCAACAGATCGCGGATTTTTATAAGCAGGAAAACCAGCTCACGGAACTGTACAAGGTATTTGCTGGTATTGCTATTTTCCTCTCCTGTTTCGGCTTGTACGGATTGATTTCTTTCATGACGGTTCAACGCACCAAAGAAGTGGGCATACGTAAAGTACTCGGCGCCTCAGTATTTAATATTTTATATTTATTATCAAAGGAATTTACGTTTTTGATCGTAGTTGCATTTGTGATTGCGGCGCCAGTTGCCTATTATTTTATGCAGCAATGGCTACAGCAATATACATTCAGGATCACGCCCGGTGCTGGAATATTTGCTTTAGCAATCATCGCTTCAGTAGCGATCGCATGGATCACGGCAGGGTATAGGGCCATTCGGGCCGCCCTTGCCAACCCGATTAAAAGCCTGAAGACGGAATGAAATATCTTATTTACTAAACAAAAGAGCCATGATCAAAACTTATTTCAAGACAACCTTTCGCAATCTCTGGAATAACAAGGCCTATAGTTTTCTGAACATTGCAGGTTTGGCAGTAGGAATTGCCTCTGCTGCGCTGATTTTTTTATGGATCGAAGATGAATGGTCCTTTAATCACAATTTTGATAATAGAGACCGTTTATATAGGGTCATGGAAATTCAAAAAAATGATGGGAAGCTCCTTACTTCAGCCTCTACTCCAGGTCCTTTGGCCGGGGCGATGAAATCGGAAATACCAGGGGTGAGTAATGCCGGGCGTCTGAGTTGGAATATGGACGAATTATTCGTGATAGGAGATAAATCGATTAAGGAGAACGGCGTCTATGCCGATCCTTCTATTTTGTCGATGCTGACCCTAAAATTTAATCAGGGCGATTTGACCACAGCATTCAATCAATTGCCTTCCGTTGTCATTAGTCAATCCATGTCAAAAAAATTTTTCGGCGACGCCAACCCATTGGGTAAGGTCATCAATGCAAACGGCAAACAAAGCTACAGCGTAGATGGTCTTTATACCATTACCGGTGTATACAAAGATTTTCCACAAAATTCCTCTTACCAGTTCCAGTGGATATCTCCTTATACCGTGTTTGAAAATAAGAACGAATGGATAAAGCCATGGGGAAATAATCTTACCGAGACTTTGGTAGAGCTGGATGCCAGGGCGAATCCTTTAGCCGTCGATAAGAAACTGGCTGGATACCTTGGGACGAAAATCAATGGAAATCAGACACCCTGTTTTCTTTTTTCGATGAATGACTGGAATCTGCGCAATCATTTCACAAATGGGAAAATAGACGGGGGCAATATTAAATATGTCAAACTGTTTTCCCTGATCGCTGTGATTATCCTGTTGATTGCCTGCATCAATTTTATGAACCTGGCCACGGCCAGATCTGAACAAAGGGCAAGGGAGGTGGGCGTGCGTAAGGTGATGGGGGCTGGTAAAGGAAGCCTGATCAGTCAATTTATTGGTGAGTCGATAATTATGTCATTGCTCGCGCTGTTTCTGGCCATTGGCATTCTATACTTGGTGCTTCCGGCATATAATGCGCTTGTAAAAAAAGACCTATTACTCGATATTTTCCGACCGCTTCATATAGGTTGGTTGGTTGCAATTACGGGTATCACCGGTATTTTGGCGGGCAGTTATCCGGCTTTTTATTTGTCCTCATTTAATCCGATTGGCGTCTTAAAGGGTACAAAGATAAAAACGGGAATGGGGGTTATTTTTATCAGAAAAGGATTGGTGATTGCGCAATTTGCCATATCCGTATTGCTTATTATTTGCACCGTGATTATATATCAGCAGATACAACATATAAAAGAAAGAGATATGGGTTATAATAGGGTTAACCTGATCGACATGGATATCCAGGGTGCCCTGAAAGACCATTTCCATATTGTAAAGGACCAGCTGCTGTCAACAGGGTTAATTGAAAATGCGGCGCTAAGTCTTCATGGCCCTTTGAAGGTCTATTCATTTACGGATCATTGGAGTTGGCAGGGTAAGGATCCAACCAACCGGTTATCGATTCATTCCAATCTGGTCAGCCCAGAATATCTCTCCACCATGCACCTTGAACTTTCAAAAGGAAGGGATTTTTATAGCATACCCAAATTGGATAGCAATTGCGTGATCATCAATGAAAGCATGGCAAAATTAATGGGAAGTCAAGGAAAGATTGGCAGCGGGCTTACCATCGACGCTTATCAAGTGCAGGTGGTGGGGATTATAAAGGATTTTATTTATAACGATATGTATGGGCCGAGCTCGCCTTTGATTCTTTTCTGCAACCCAGCACCCGCTACGGTAATGACCATCAGGTTCAAGCCCAGTGTGGATCTGACGGAAGCCTTATCCAAAACCGAGAGTATTATAAATGCGAATAACCCCGGTTATCCCTTCGAATACGGGTTCGTGGATGAAGAATTCAACAAATTATTTGCGACAGAAACCTTGATCGGCAAACTGGCAGGTGTTTTTTCAGTATTGGCAATCATTATCTCCTGTCTCGGTTTATTCGGACTGGCTGCTTACATGGCCGAGCGCAGGACAAAAGAAATAGGCATTCGAAAACTCCTAGGCGCATCCACTTCGGGGTTGGCAGGATTGCTTTCCAAAGAATTTATGCAGTTAGTCGCCATTTCCTGCATTATCGCTTTCCCTTTTGCCTGGTGGGTAATGCATAATTGGCTGGAAGATTTTCAATACCGGACTGATATCCATTGGTGGGTATTTGCCATTGCTTCTCTGTCTGCGATGGCCATTGCCCTGGTCACGGTCAGTTTTCAAGCAATACGTGCCGCCTTATCGAACCCGGTGAAAGCTTTGAGAGCCGAATAAGAGTCTGTGATTGAAGAAAGCGATGTTGCCTTAAAAATTTGAATTAAAAGTGCAGATACCAGGAAAGCAAGAGAAAAGCATTTCATTCTATACAAATGATAAATCGCAGTGTAAAACCGGATATTATTATCAAAAACTTTGAGCAATGTTAAAAAACTATTTAAAAGTTGCATTCAGAAACCTTATCCGAAACAAGGGTTTTACAGCGATCAATATCAGTGGCCTTGCCATTGGTATGGCAAGCGCCATCCTGATACTACTTTGGATACAAAATGAAATAAGTTACGACCGGTTTCACGTGAAAGAGGATCGATTATACGAAGTGTGGACAAATGATATCGTCGACGGCGCCTTGCAATCTGGGTTTAATACTCCTCAATTGATGGGCCCTGCCATCAAACAGGATTATCCTGAAGTGGAGAATTCGGCGAGAATCAGCTGGAATAACAGCTTGCTTTTTTCATACAAGGACAAGATGCTAAAAGCGAATGGTAGCTGGGTGGATCCGGCTTTTCTTGATATGTTTAGTTTTCCTCTGATCAAAGGCAATCCCCAAAAACTCTTGAATGACCCTTTTTCCCTGGTGTTGACCGAAAAAATGGCAAAAAAATTGTTTGGCGAAGAAGAAGCATTGGGCAAAATCGTCAAAATCGACAATGCAAATAATTTAACAGTCACGGGAATTCTAAAAGACCTTCCGAACGATACCCAGTTTGACTTTGAATATCTTACTTCTTCTGCCTTCCTCCAATCAAAAGGATATTTTGACGCGGATTGGACAGATGTTTCGATCAGGACCTTTGTGTTGCTTAAGCCACATACTTCCTTACCCGAGATGAACGGTAAGCTAAAAAATATCATTGTAAAATATTCTGGGCAGCGCGCTAAGACCACTGCGTTCTTATATCCCCTAAGCGAACTAAGGCTATATTCAGAATTTGAAAATGGAAAGGCGGTTGGTGGTCGAATTGCAACCGTTAGGATATTCGCCACCATTGCAGCCATTATTTTACTGATTGCTTGCATCAATTTTATGAACCTTTCTACTGCAAAAAGCGAAAAAAGAGCCAGAGAAGTAGGTATACGCAAAGTGGTGGGTGCGCTGAAACGATATTTAGTAGGACAGTTTCTGGGAGAATCGATTATGATTGCTTTTGCCTCGGGAATCATAGCCTTTTCTATTGTTCAATGCAGCTTGCCGACATTTAACGAACTCACAGGGAAACGATTATCTATTGATTATCATGACATTTTTATGTGGCTGGCTGCTCTTGGGTTTATATTATTTACGGGTATATTGGCTGGCAGCTATCCTGCTTTCTTTATTTCCGCCTCAAAACCAGTCATGGTGCTGAAAGGGATCACCAAAAGGGCAAACGCATTGGTGACCCCGCGAAAAGTCCTGGTGGTACTTCAATTTACTTTTGCTATTGCGCTTGTTATTTGCACTCTAGTCGTAAAGCGGCAAATAAATTTCGCCAGCGGCAGGAAGGCCGGTTATGATAAAAACAACTTAATATATGTTTTCCTCGAGGGTGATGTTCCAAAAAACTACCAACAAATCAAAAATGAATTACTGGGTTCAGGAACAGCCCTGGCCGTTAACCAAACTTTTGCACCCCTGACACAAAACTGGAGCTCAGGATTCGGCTTGACCTGGCAAAATCAGGAACCTAATAACCCCATCACATTTAACCGGTCTACGACTGACGGAAACCTGGTCAAAACCGCCGGCTTACAATTACTCGAAGGGCGGGATATCGATATCGATCATTATCCTTCAGATTCGACCGGCTGCCTGATCAATGAATCTGCCTCAAAAGTCATAGGGAAGAAACACATCATCGGTCAGAACATCTTTGATGATCCGACCACCTGGCATGTCGTTGGTGTTGTAAAGGATTTTATTCTGGAATCGCCCTATCAACCGATAAGGCCCATGATCTTCAAAGGCCCGAAAGCAGGGAGGAATGTGCTCAATATCAGATTTAATGAATCAAGGTCAACGGCCATGAACCTGGATGCCGCTGAAAAAATATTCAAAAGATACAATCCAAGTTATCCTTTTGAATACCATTTTATAGATGAGGAATACAAAAATAAATTCAACGATGAAGTATTAACAGGTAAACTGGCTAGTCTATTTGCAGGGTTGACAATCTTTATTTCCTGTCTTGGCCTATTGGGGCTAGCGACCTATATGGCAGAAAACAGAATCAAAGAAATTGGGGTAAGAAAAGTTTTGGGTGCCTCTGTTTCCAGTATCATAACCTTGCTGTCCAAGGATTTTGTCAAACTAGTGATGATTTCAATCTTGATTGCCTCGCCCATTGCTTGGCTCGCTATGAATAAATGGTTGCAAAGCTATAATTACAGGATTGGTATCAATTGGTCTGTATTTGTTTTAGCTGGAATGACGGCTATTGCGATAGCGGTCATTAGCGTAAGTTTCCAGGCCATCAAAGCGGCGATTGCTAATCCTGTAAAGAGTTTGCGCTCGGAATGATCAGTTGTTCAATCATTTGGCTGTAAATTTCCAGTTTGGGAAAAATGGATTGATTTTACCAAAAAATGGGAAAATGAGTTGAAAACCTTAAGAAGAGGTAGGAAACCAGGGAATTCTATTGAACCAAGACGGTTTTATTTGGGTGATGATCTGATAGTACTAGAGCATGAAACCAATTCTAATACCACCCCACCGGTGATATGTTCCCGTTCCATATTCTTTTGTTAGATAAGATTGACAGTACTCCAAGTAAAAGGTGCCAATGCAGACAACAATGCCATAATCGCTCTGAAAAGTAAACCTCGATATGGACTGAGAGGGGATGGTGTATGGATTTTTATGATCGAAAACTCCGCCCTGAAGTGTCGCATCATAGGCTACAAAACTTAAGGAGGGTTGTCCGTATATATAATAACTCAATTTTTTTGATCCAGTCCGGTGGTTTGAAGACGACAGATAGGGATTGGAGAATTTTCCAAACATGAAATTGAACCCTCCGCTTATTTTGTCATTAAGGGTGCCCGCCCTAAGTTCGGCCGCACTATTGATCAAAAGGAAATGATTTAGATCCAGCAACTCCTTTTCATGATTCAACTGGTAGTTCAATATGAGGTCATTTTGGATTTGATTTTCCCATCCTAAGGGAAGGGGATTGGCCAGCCATCGGTGAATGGTGGTCTGCATTTCCCTCCCTCCGGCCCCAGGACCGATGATTCCTGTAACCAGCCCTGAAGTCAGTTGTTCATGCATCGGGGTATCCGCGGAGATGGCAAATGCCTTGACACTCAGACAAGCGGCGAATGGCCGATCGCCATAAAGTATCTTATCTGTGCTTGTACTGGTTGGCGTGTAAGCGGCATGGTCAAGGCTAATTCCATATTTGGTTTCGCCTTTGCTGAACCTTAGCAACAATTCCGATAGAGGGAAATATTTTAGAAGCGGGTTTACGTATTCCAGCTCAATTCCCTGGGTGTAATATTTATCCGTCCTGGTAAAGTAATCGTTGTCGTAATCGACACGAAAATAGCAATCACTATTGACGGTTTTAAAAACAGAACTGTTATCAATTCTTTGGGCCCAAGCCTGACTTGAGCAAGCAAAACAGAGTAGTAACAAAAATAATCCAGTCTTTGTCATTTATATTTAAAGAGATACGAAAATGGATGGTGAAAAGTTTTTATTGCGTACAAGCAACATTTCTCAGATACTTCCGACTCTAGGGAGGGGATGGCTGCTCCCATAAGGAGTACCCGTGGCTGTATCGAAAACGGACAGTTTTTGTGATAAAAACGAACTACTTCGTATGAGCCGCTTTCTAAATGATTGTAATTCAATTTTATATTATAATGGCATTATTCCTGTGGGAGAGGACAAGCCTTCAATGGATTCCTTCCGGATTCATTCCAAGCGAACAAGAGGCGAAAATCCACAGAATTTCCACCTAATAAAAATAGGGCAATGACCAGAAATTATTTCAAAACTGCTCTCCGTAACTTATTTCGTAATAAAAATTATACGGTAGTCAATATTGCTGGATTAGCCATTGGTATTGCAGTCTGCCTGATTATTTTTGTGCTGATCCGTTTTGAACTGAGCTTTGATAATTTCCACAAGAAGAAAGATCGTATTTATAGGGTATTGACTGAATACCACCATCCTGATATGGAGGGTGTTTTTTATGGAGCGGCTGCACCATTTCCGATGCCCGGCGTCATAAAGAATGATTTCCCGGAATTAGAAAAGACATCCGGGATCTATCGCTCATCCAATAGCCAGGTCTTCGTCTATGATGATAATGGGCAAATAGAAAAGAAATTCAGGGAGCAAAGCGGTGTTTTCAGCGTAGAACCTGCATTTTTTGAAATATTCGATTTTCCATGGCTGGCAGGAAATCCCCGGACTGCTTTGAAGGATCCTAATTCAGCCATCCTCACCCAGGCAGTGGCAGAAAAGTATTTCGGCGATTGGAAAAAGGCGATTGGAAAAACGATTAAGATTCACTCTTTTTTAGTGAAGGTTACAGGCGTTCTTGCCCCGATTCCTGCCAATACCGATTTCCAAATAAAGATCGTTACTCCATACAGCCTTACAGGTCTTCAGAAATCAACTGATTGGGGAAGTTCAAGTGGAGATCATGACCTCTATGTTCTTTTGCCTCCAGGTAGTTCGGTAAATACTTATAACGCCAGGTTCAGGGCTTTTGCAAAAAAATACCTCCCTTCAGATGACAAGGACGAATTGGTCATCCAATCCTTAAGCAAAGTGCATGACTATGATAAGTATACTGCCAATTTCTCCGGAAAGACGATCAAGCCAGGCGTCATCAGGGCTCTTTGGATGATCGCCATTTTCATTTTATTGATCGCTTGTGTCAATTTCATCAATCTGTCTACTGCACAGGCTGTTAACCGGGCCAAAGAAGTTGGGGTGAGAAAAGTACTAGGAAGTAATAGAAAACAGTTGAAAATTCAATTCCTGGTTGAAACCCTGATCGTGGTTTTCTTTTCACTGATCCTTGCATTGGGAATTGCAGTCCCTGCATTACCGGAAATCGGAAAGATCCTGGAAATACCCCTTTCAGCCGAATTGCTGTATACTCCTGCTACTCTATTATTCCTATTCCTGGTCCTTATTTTTGTGACGGGAGCAGCAGGATTTTATCCGTCAATCGTGCTTGCCCGATTCAATCCAATTACAGCGCTCAAAACAAAAGTAATTGCCAGAAGCAAGAAGGGCATTTCATTACGCCGGGGCCTCGTTGTATTTCAATTCATCATAGCTCAGGCCTTGATCATCGGCACCTTGATCATGATCAAACAAATGGATTTTTTCCGCACCAGTTCCATGGGATTTGACAAAGAGGCGATTGTAGACATTCCTTTTCCTACTGACAGCGTGTCTATCAGTAAACTGGATTATTTGAGGAACCGGCTCTTAGGTACCAAGGGGATAGAGCGAGTCAGCTTTAGTTCCTCCAGCCCGGCGACCGATGATAATAACTGGTCGGATTTCCTCTTTAACCATGCAACAAAAAATACAAATTTCTATAGTATAAACAAATTCACTGATGCCGATTATTTGGCTACATATGGATTGAAGCTGGCTGCCGGCAGGAATTTTCATCCCTCCGATTCTCTTCAGGAATTCATAGTGAATGAAACCCTTGTGAAAAAATTAGGTTTTACCCACCCGGAAGATATCCTGAATAAAGAAATAGAGCTATGGGGTACCATGAAAGGTCCCGTGGTCGGCGTATTAAGGGATTTTCATTCAACCTCACTAAAAGATGCTTATTCGCCCGTGCTGATGACAAAATATAAAAGAGGCTATGGCCAGGTTGGAATTAAATTGACGACGGCAGATATACCCAATACCCTGCATGAAATTGAAAAATTATGGGGCGGTGTTTATCCGAATTATGTATTTGATTACCAATTCCTGGACGCTCAAGTGGAATACTTCTATCGCCAAGAAAACCAACTTTCCCAGCTCTATAAGATTTTTGCCGGAATCGCCATATTCCTGAGTTGCCTGGGTTTGTACGGCCTGGCTTCTTTTATGGCTGTCCAAAGGATCAAAGAAGTGGGTATTCGCAAAGTGCTCGGGGCAACGGCAGGCAATATTCTTTACCTTTTTTCAAGGGAATTCGTTATTCTCATCGCTATAGCATTTGTCATTGCCTCACCAATAGCCTGGTATCTGATGCATACCTGGTTGCAGGATTACGTTTACCGGATCAGCATCAGTTGGTGGATCTTCTTTATAGGCGGTATCGGATCAGTAATCATTGCGCTGACCAGTGTCGGGTTTCAGGCGCTCAGGGCCTCAAGGGCAAATCCAGTAAGTAGTTTAAGATCTGAATAAGTATTTTTCAAATAAAAAATAAATAAATCAAAGATGAAAAAGGTTATAGTTCTTTTGTTCGCAGGCTGCCTGCCATGGATCGCAGAAGCCCAATCTTACGGAACGCGCACACCATACATGACAAAACCTCTTGCGAAGGAATCCTTTCAGAAAGCGGAGGTAGAAACCTCGGGAGGAAATATTACGGTCGGGGGCGTTTCGACTTCCGAGGCCAGGATCGAAGTATTTGTTGATCCAAATAATTCTGAGAATATGTCCAAAGAAGAAATTCAAAAGAAACTGGATGAATATTATGATCTGCACATTTCAGTCGATGAGAATAGGCTGACCGCTACCGCAAGGCCGAAAGTGCATAACATGGATTGGAAAAGAGGGATAAGCGTATCTTTCAAGCTCTATATTCCTCAAGGGGTTTCTACGGAACTGAGCACCAGCGGCGGCAATATTGAACTTAGCAATTTAACTGGAGGTACCCAGGATTTCACCACGAGCGGCGGCAATTTGGACTTAAATCATGTCAGCGGAAAGATTATCGGGAGAACATCAGGCGGCAATATTTATGTACGCAACTCAAAAGAGGATATTGATCTTGCCACGAGTGGTGGTGATGTCAAGGCGATCAATTGCCAGGGAAAAATCAAATTGGTCACCTCTGGAGGTTCTGTGCATGGGGATCATATCGAAGGGGAATTGTCTGCACATACTTCGGGGGGAGATGTCAGGCTAGAAGGGCTATCCTGCAGCCTTGAAACCTCTACCAGCGGTGGCGACATCGATGTGGCCATGGTCACTCTAGGAAAATATGTTCGTATCAATAATTCGGGAGGAGATATTGACCTGCAGATGCCAAAGAATCAAGGTTTGGATCTGCGTCTATCAGGTGACAAAATCCGGGTGGACGAACTCAATAATTTTTCTGGCAAAAAGGATGAAAATGAGATTAATGGTAAAATGAACGGCGGGGGGGTGCCAATTACTGTTGATGGTGGAAGCGGCCGGGTAAGTTTGACCTTTAAATAGTTTAATTTTGTGGCAAACAAAATTATGAAAAGATTTGTTTCCGGGTTGTCCTTGATCTCTTTGATTCCGTGGCTTGCAGTAGCGCAACCGGCGAATAAACCTCAGGGTCAGGTTGAAAATCAAATAACCAGGACCATATTTATCACAGGTGGGGACTTTAGTGTTCCATTTATTCGCTATGTGATCATGCTCACAAAAAAGGCTAATCCAAAAATTTGTTTTTTACCTACAGCCAGTGCCGACAATCCATATAGTATCAATTATTGGTATGGTGAATGCGAAGGGCTCCCCATGCGGCCCTCTGTGGAAAGGGTCTTTCTCAATTCTTCACCTGATCAAAAGACTTTTGAAGAAACCCTACTGGACATGGACGCGATTGTCGTAGGCGGAGGAAGCACCTTGAACATGATAGCTATTTGGAAAGCGCAAGGGATTGACACGGTCTTGCGAAAGGCATATGACCGCGGAATCGTATTGGCTGGTGGCAGTGCCGGCTCTTTATGCTGGTTTACTGGCGGGTTTACAGATTCCAGGCCAAAAAATCTAAGCTTAGTTGAATGTCTTGGATTCATCCAATATAGCCATTGTCCTCATTATCATAGCGAACCTGGAAGAAAGCCGCTTTACCATCAAGCCATCCTCCAGGGGAAACTGTTACCTGGCTACGCGTGTGATGATCGAGCAGGAATATTATTTGAGAATGGGAAGTATATCAAATCTGTTTCCGCCAATAAAGACAATAATTGCTATTATGTTTCTGTATACGAAGGAAAAATAAAAGAAGAAATCTTGCCCATTTCTGAAATGTTAGACAAATGAATTCAAAGACCTCATGAAACAGCCCTCTATAGTCAAGGAAGAAAAAACGGTTGATTTATCTATTGATAAAGTATGGCAGTTCATTGAACCGGCTGCCAATATTGCCAAGTGGTTTCCGGGAGCAATCTATAGCGAGAAGATCAGCGGAGAAGGTGTAGGCAGAAAACAATTGATGTTGACCAGGTTTGGAAAAAAGGAAGTGGAGACGGTACAGGAAGTGGTGGAATACGATTTCCAAAAACGAATCAAATGGAAGCAGCTGAGAGAAACCATAAAAGGCAAAGATTTGCCTGCGAAGGAAGTCTATTTTTCTATCGATCTTAATGCAGCTGGAGAGAAGACCAGGATTACGCTTCAATCGGGTGAAGGAAACAGGACTGGGTGGAAGCCTGCTTTTTTTAAAGGGAATGAACAGCCAAAAAAAGAGAAAATCCTGAACATGGCCATAGACAATATTGAAACCGGAATACGAAACCCACAGTTTCCGCAAGACTCTCTTATGGACGCGCTGGTATAGACGCAATTCCCGGAAATATAGGTCAATCCCTTTTTTGACCAATTTAGATTATTTTGGCAGGCAATATGTGCGGAAATTGTATAAGGAAAATTATTGTTCTTGTCTTGTTGATTTTTTTTGCCGGGATACATTGTGTAAGAAATATTCAACTCCCTGTCCGTTTTCCCACACCAGAGCTTGTGGTCGAAGGATTCATTAGTACCGACCCCCCTCCCTATAGCGTCAATTTGAGTTATTCCGGTGCATACGGCAATACCTATCAGGCTGGAATGGATACCACATTCTATATCGTGGATGCCAGGGTGGTTATCCAGGACGATCAGGGAGATTCTACTGTCTGTGCCTGGACAGGAAATGGCACTTATCAAAGCTCGGACTCCAACTTTATAGGAACAGTTGGAAGGACATACAAGCTTATTGTGTACTTGTCAAATGGCCAAACCTATATTTCCAAACCCGAAAAAATAGTAGCTGTGCCACCTATCGACAGTCTTACGGCTCTCTATGACTCTAGTTATATTGAAAATATAAGACCGACCCAATTCATCATCAGTGTCAATACCCATGACCCCCCGGGGATTCCCAATTTCTACCGCTGGATTGCCACGGGCTACATTCCCCGGGTTTCCTACGGAGGAAATTGCTGCTCATTATGCGATCAGTACCTTCCTGAGAACCAAATTACGGTCCTCTCAGATCAGTTTATTAATGGAAGGGAAATTGAACAACAACCAGTGTATTATTCTCCGGTCTATTGGTTTGGGAAGCATTTTGTCGAAGTCAAACAATATTCCATAAGCCAGGATATTTACCTTTTCTGGGAGCAATATTTGGCTCAAACAAACCGTACTGGAAGTATTCTTGATCCGCTTCCTGCTTCATTAAGAGGAAATATTTATAATCAATCAGATTCAAATGATTTTGCGCTTGGTCTTTTTGCGGCCTCTGATGTATACACAAAAAAAGCAGTATTTATACCTTTCTTTCTCCAGGAATATCTGTTATTAGATATTGCAGGAGAATTTATTCAACCAGATTCCTGCCAGGTTGCCTATCCCAATGCAATTCCGGACAATACGGATCCTCCAGGTTGGGATAGTGCACAGATTATTGATTTGAGATAAGCGGATTGTCGTTCTTTATAGCTGTTTATTTCTTAACTTCAAAACCCTATCTATTTAAAAAACATATTTTTTATGCCGCGTAATACATTCAACAATGACAATAGTCAATCCTCAAGAAGAAAGTTTCTTCAACAAATCGGAAGCACAGGATTGTTACTGGCTGCAGGCTCAATATCGGACATCTCAGTTGCGCAAAAAAGAGAAGAGCGTATGATCCGGTATGATAAAAGATTTTCGTCCAATGATAAAATCAGGTTAGGTGTGATTGGTTTTGGTATTCAGGCCCATGGTGATCTTGCCCAAGCGTTAAAAGTACCAGGGGTAGAGTTGGCAGGGATTTGCGATTTGTACAACGGGAGACTAGAAAACGCAAAAGAGCTGTACGGCAAGGATTTATTTACTACACGGGACTTTCATGAATTGCTCGACCGTAAAGATATCGATGCCGTAATTATTGCGGTTACTGACGTATGGCATGCCCGCATCACCAAGGAGGCTCTGCAAAAGGGCAAAGCCGTGTATTGCGAAAAACCCATGGTCCATAAAATCAGCGAAGGAATGGAGGTGATCGAAGTGCAGCGTGCAACCAATAAGATCATGCAGGTAGGAAGCCAGAGGGTCAGCAGCGTCGTTTATGCAAAAGCAAAGGAATTATATAAAAGTGGAGAGATCGGAAAACTAAATATGGTCAACGCCGTTTACGACAGACAAAGCGCTATCGGCGCCTGGGAATATACCATGCCGGCTGATGCCTCTGCACAAACACTGGATTGGGTCCGGTATATAGAAGGAATGCACAAAATGCCTTTTGATCCAAAGAAATTTTTTTGGTGGCGCAATTACAGGGATTTTGGAACAGGAGTAGCGGGGGACCTATTTGTCCACCTCCTTTCAGGTACCCATGTAATCACTGCCTCAAAAGGTCCCAACAGGATATTTGCAGCAGGGCAACTTTCATATTGGAAGGATGGTAGGGACGTGCCAGATGTCATGACGGGAATTCTTCAGTATCCGGAGACAACCGAACATCCGGCATTTCAACTCACCCTCCAGGTAAACTTTGTAAGTGGTACCGGAGGTCAGGAAATGATCAAACTGATAGGCGAGGAGGGCACGATTGAATTAAAGGGTAACGGGCTGACCGTGCACCACAGTATTATGCCCAAGGCTCCTGGAATCGGTGGCTATGATGCCGTCTTTACTTACCCCAAGGCCATGCAAGATTCAGTAATGAGTTTATACAACCAAAAGTATTCCGAGGAGGATAAAAAAAGGATAACCAAACCCGATATAGATTTTAAAGCTCCTCCGGGTTATAGCGATCACCTAGATCATATTACCCATTTTTTTGATGCTGTCAGGACAGGAACTCCAGTAGTGGAGGATGCTGTATTTGGCTTGAGGGCAGCTGCTCCGGCATTGGCTTGTAATGAAAGTTATTTTGAAAAAAAGATCATCAATTGGGACCCTGAGGAGATGAAACTGGTAAAAGGGTGATATTCTCATCTGTATAATCGGAGAAAATAAAATTAAAAAAAGGGAAGGGCAACGGGTTATGGTTGAAACCTCAATTATTTCCTTTCCGGAATTGACCACCAAGCGTCTTTTGCTCAGGCGGCTTGGGAGTTCCGACGATCGTGACCTGTTGGCAATTCGTTCAAATCAAAGCGTGGCCGCACATATTGGCAGGCCCATAACACAATCCATAGAGGAAGTAAGGGTTTTCATCGCCAAAATAAACGAGGAAATTGCTCAAAAAGGATGTCTGTATTGGGCTATTTCGAATAAAGAAACTGAAAATTTGGCCGGTACCATTTGTTTTTGGAATTTCTCCTTGGAAAGAGATTCTGCTGAGATTGGTTATGAGTTGCACCCTGATTTTCAGGGGAGGGGAATTATGCAGGAAGCGCTCGAAAGGGTAGTTGCCTACGGTTTTGAAACACTGCAGCTCCAAAAGATAATCGCATACGTAGGCGAAAATAATCATCCTTCCATCAGGTTACTGGTTAGAAATAATTTTATTAGGGTTGATTTGGCGTTTGAGGAAAAGGCAAATAAGATAGAAATGGATTCTATCACTCATGGCTATATGCTGATAAACCCCCATAGCCAGGTTCCTTCCGCATATTAACCTGACAGAAAAGAAAATCAATAGCCAAAACAGCGATTGCGGTACTGAACTCATTCCGTCCTCAGACTTTTGATCGGATTGGTGACAGCAGCCTTGATTGCTTGAAAGCTAATGGTCAATAATGTAATAAGCAGGATGGATGAGCCTGCCAAAACAAAAACAAAAGCGCTTATATGAATACGGTAGGCAAATCCGTTTAACCAACTGTTCATCGCCCACCAGGATAATGGGAAGGATAATACCACTGCAATTAATACAAGCTGCAGAAAATCCTTTGACAGCATGAAGATAATATTGCTTACTGTGGCTCCTATTACTTTACGAACGCCGATTTCTTTCTGTCTTCTTTGTGCCGTGAATGCAACCAGACCGAAAAGGCCTAAACAGGATATGATAATGGCTATCCCGGCAAAATAACGCGAAATGATGCCTACCCTCAATTCAGTAATATATTGTTTTTGATAAATATCATCCAGGAAATTAAAATCAAAAGGAAAACCTGGGTTAAAGGATTCATAAAAAGCCCGTATGCGGTCGATAGTTGCCTTTTCTTGCCCCGCCTTGATCCGGACCATCACCTTATGCCACGCATTGCCCTGCGGTTCCCATAAAATAAACAGGGGTTTTACGGGCTCATGAAGCGATTCAAAGTGGAAATTTTTAACAATGCCAATGATTTGATAATTCCCGCCGTCTAATTTTATGTTCTTGCCCACTGGATTTTTTAGGTGCATGACATCCACACCCGCTTCGTTCAAAATTACTTTTGAACTGTCACTGCCGAAACTTCTGGAAAAGCTCCGCCCAGCTGCCATTTGCATCCCCATCGTCTCAATAAAATCATAGCCTGCCCCAACGCCCTCAAAATAGATCGATTCACGGTTGTCTTTTCCTTCCCAATCCAAACCATTGGTGCCATAATTCCTTCCCACCATATTATGAAAAGTATAACTGGCATTTACCACCCCAGGAATGGTTTTTAGTTCTGCTACAAACGATTCCTCCGAGGTAAGAGCCTTGCCTTCTGCGTTAAATCGAATTACATTCTCTTTCGAATACCCAGGATTGGTGGATTGGATAAATTGAATTTGCTGATAGACTATGACTACGCAAACAATTAATAAAACCGTAATGGTAAATTGAAAAATGACAAGGCCTTTCCGGGCCCAAACCTCTGTGAACGAGGTTTTGAATTTCCCTTTTAATATAGACACGGGATTGAAACCGGATAGATATAATGCAGGATAACTACCTGAAAGAAAACCGGTAAATATGGCGATCACTGCAATGGCTCCAAGCAGAGTAGGATCAAAACTGAGACCCAAAGTTTTGCCAGTAAGTTTGTTGAATTGAGGGAGCAAAAGCCAAACCAGAAATATTGCAAAAATCACGGCAAACAGAGTGAGCAACAAAGATTCCCCCAGGAATTGAAATATAAGTTGCCGACGGCCTGCACCAACCACTTTTTTAATCCCTACTTCTTTTAGTCTTCCCGACGCTTTAGCTGTAGACAGGTTCATGAAGTTGATACAGGCAATCGATAATATGAAAATAGCAATCAAGGAAAATAACCTTACATATTCCACCTTTCCCCCAAGTCTTGCACCGTGCGAAAAAGTATTGTTCAGGTAATTGTCTGAAAATCGCATGGCAAATGCACTGCGGCTCGTGTCACCGCTATTGCTCATGATGACACCGGAAATTCTTTTATTGAATGCCTCAATGTCGGTGCCCTTCTTTAAAATGACAAAATTATGAGGACCGGTATTTCCCCAGGTTTTGACCCATCCATTGTTGTCCTTATAATATTCAAATGAGAGGACAAAGTCAAATTGTTGTGAAGAGTGCGTTGGCGGATCTGCGAAAACTCCTGAAACATAAAAATCTTTTTCATGTTGAAATCGAACCGGTTTACCAATCAGGTTTTGGTCCGTATTAAACAGTTTCCTAGCAAGGGTTTCAGAAATAACGATAGAATTCTTATCAGCCAGCACCTGATCTTTATTCCCATCAAGCAGTTTAAAAGAGAAAATATTAAAATAATCTTTTCCGACATATTGCCCTATCGCCTTCAGATTATTGTCTCCCACCGTTAAGGTGAATTTTTGGAACCAATCCGGAGGCGCAACCGCTGCAGCATAAACTATTTCAGGCATTTGCCCCTTCAGGACCTCCCCCAAAATCCCTGAAGATTCATCCGAAACCGCAATTCCTGAGGCAGATTTTCTATGTTCCATCAGTTGATACAACTGATCGTCTTTTTCACTGAATTTGTCAAAACTCCTTTCATCGCTAACCCACAAATAGATCAGCAGGGTACAGGCAAGCCCTACAGAAAGCCCAATCAGATTTAGAAAAGTAAATTGACGGTCTTTAAAAAGATTCCGCCACGCGATTTTGAGATTGTTTTTAAACATAGTACAATTTTTCCATTGTGGTGAATAGCTAAAAAAGCGCCGGAAATGCAAATCTTTATTAATCAACATTTTGCATTTCAAGATAAAATTAAACCGGTAAAATTCGATACAGTGTGTGTTCGATAACGGACAGGTTGTTTCCCTTTAGTCTGACTTTAGATTGATCCAATTTCAAAAGACAAAGGCCGAGTAAATTTGTTGCATATAAAGCTGCCCTTCTGATACATTTGAGCAGGGATTTCTGGCCCAACTTGAATGCAAGCCGGGTAAAAGCTAACTTAGCATCCATGAAAAAAAATAATATCGGCAGAAGGGGTTTCGTTCGCCTTTCGGCAATGGGTATTGGAGGGGTTGCAATTACTCCAGCAATAAGAGAACAAAATGACCCGAAAGAAAATCAATTGAACCCTAAGCGTCCGGAAAAGCAATTGAACATTCTTTGTATAGGAGCACACCCCGGGGACCCGGAATTTGGTTGCGGTGGTACCTTAGCAAAATATAGTGACGCGGGACATCAAGTGACCCTTCTTTATCTTACCCGCGGCGAAGCCGGAGATCCTTCCAAATCATATGCGGAATCGGCAGCCTTACGTACCAAAGAAGCGGAAACAGCCTGTGCCATTCTCAAAGCAAGGGCAGTTTTTGCCGGGCAAATTGACGGGAATACAGAACTCAATAAAGTAAGCAATGAAAACATGAGCCATTTGATCCTATCTGAAAAACCAGATATCGTTTTTACCCATTGGCCACTTGACTCCCATGTGGACCACCAAATCGCAGGATTACTTACGCTTACCGCCTGGATAAAATCCGGCCGCCAATTCCACCTTTATTTTTACGAAGTGAACACAGGCAGTGAAACCATGGGTTTTGAACCTACCGATTATGTCGATATCACCGAAGTCAGGCAAAAGAAAAAACAAGCGATGTTTGCCCACCAAACCCAAAACCCACAGGAAGAATATGATGGCTGGTTTAAAGCCATGGAAGACTTCAGGGGTTTGGAAGTGAGTACGAAAGCAGCTGAAGGATTTATCCATTTCAAAGCCAGCCCTGGAAGGGCAACTATTGTCGGGCTATAGCCCTCTGGAGTTTACCATTTTGTTCCCTTTTTGTATACAGCCCAATCCTGGTTGACTTCTGACTTCAAAACCAGGGTCGAGTCAGCATTCTCCAAAGTAATATAATATGCTGTTTCATCACCAGCATTGATCTCGAAAAGATCACTGATCCAATAATCAGCGTATCCCTTTTTAAGACCGATAAGCTGGGTTAGCGGGAGGCGGTTGGATAGTATATTCCTTGATACCGCCAGCAGATCTCCATTTTGCGAATAGTAAGCGAACATAACTTCTTCATTCAATAAGAATGTGAGTTTTACAAACGCTTTTTCTGTTTCTCTTTTGATCTCACTTGCATTTGCGAAGTCCTTTTTAAAGGAATTGGTAACCTTACTGTTAATTTCATCTTTTTTGTTGGCGAAGCTAAAGTTGGTAAGGGTCAACAATAACAACATCCATGTGAGGCATTTCTTTTTCATTGGTTCTGATTTTTATAACAAGCTTCAGTGCCTGTTATTACGCATTCAAACTTTTCTGCTTCAAAATAGCCGGAGAAACCGTTGGGTTAGACCGGATTCTTCAGGAACTTCTTAAATGCGTATTTTATACACATTAATACTTTTTTTGGCAAAAAGTAACCCAAATTATCAAATTGATAATCAACATATTAAGAATTATTTTGCTTGGGCTAGGCGAAATGCAGGCAATGGCAGACAGGCAAGGTCATATTTTTCTCAATTCGCCTTTTTGACCAGTATTGATAAACCAAACCTTGATTACATGACCTTCGGCATCCGTTTCAAACTCAATTTGTCGATCAGTCCCGTCGGCATAGAAAAATTTTGTAGGGGACTCCGGCTTTAATTCAATATCCTGTGTCCCTTTTCTGTAGCGAAATAGCTCGCCGTCTTTTTTTACAAACTCAAGGGTTAATCCCGCTGTATATGTTCCTACATATTTATTTAAGAGCGATGTATCTATTTTAACTTCCTTGTGCTCATAGGGCATGATCAGCGTCTCTCCGTCCAGGACCGATTCGACTCCTGCAGTAAGGAAGCTTACATTGAATTCGTTATTGGAAAGGACAATAATGACATCTTTTTTATCTGTAAATGAGGTAAAGTTGATTCGGTACCCTGGCCAGGAGCCTGTTTGTGAAATGATTTTTCCATCCTGAGATTTAGGTTGAACATTTAGGCCAAATCCATAATAGTTGCTTGTATCCGTAAGGGATTTTGGTACGACAGGCGAAAGCATTTCATCGAGCGTGGATTGACTTATTACCGGATTGCCGTATAAAGATTGATTCCATTTCAGCAAATCTCCCACAGTAGATTGGATACGGCTGTCTCCTGCAATTCCATCGAGGTAATGAACAAAGTCGAAGGCTGGGAGGGAGCCGGGGAATGAATAATTTTTGAGGCTATCTGAGTACACGCTGCCCAGGGCATAGTTGTCTGGAATTTTTCGATCCGGCAGTTTTGGATTGTAAACAAATGTGTGCGTCATGCCCAATGGCTGAAACAAGTTTTTTGATAAAAATTGATCAAAGCCCATGGAACTGATTTTTTCAATAATCAGGGCAAGTAAAACATAACCTGTATTGCTGTTCTGCCATTTGGTCCCCGGTTTAAAGATTAAGCTGTCTTTGCGTTGCTGGAGCATTTCAACAACATCCTGATTGAAGGCCATTTTTTTATGATCCCAATACATTTTGAACTGTTCTTCGTAAGAGGGCAGACCGGAGGTATTGGTTAACAAATTCCAAACTGTAATGTGCTCATAGGGAAGGGCCGGAAAGAATTTCCTGATATCATCCTCATATCGCAGCAATCCTCTTTCCTTACAAATCATGATGCCCATAGCTGTAAATGGTTTGGAAAGGGATCCCATTTCAAAAACAGAGTTGTCGCTAAGCATTGTTTTTTCTTGATAGTTGGCATAGCCAAGCGACAATTGGCAGAGCAATTTTCCATCTTTTGCAACTATGATATTTCCATCAAAACGAAAATAATCGTGCTGTCCTTTGATAAATTGAAGCAACAAGGAGGATTGATCCTGCTGGGCAAACAATGAGATGGGGATCAATAAAAGTGAAAGAAGTTTTTTCATGGCCTGAAATTGATGGTGCGATCACAAAATTGGTAATCCTAAAAGTAGACATCGTATCTGTCATTGACTGCGATATTATAATCTTTTTTCCGGTAAGCAGGGAGTTAGCCCTGATTAAGTCATTTATAACACGGAGCGTAAAACCAATCCATCGCTCCCCGTGGATTGGATGTAAGCGACATTCGTTCATAGCCACTTAGGGAATGATAAGCCTTGTGAAAGCATGCACTTGCCGGTAGTATCTTCAGATGCATCTGTGGTAGCACAAACGAAATACCCATTCGGCCATTCACTTTTTCTGTTCCATAATTCTTCGCAAACTCTTGATTTCCCCTTAAACGTATCAAACTATCGTTTCGGGATTCAATATTAGATTGTTCCAAGTCCTTATATCATTCTCGTTTTTGGTTTCCCCCTTTACATTATTTGATATTTTTTAATTTTTTAAATCCCTAAACCTCCTTTCTTTGCCTATCCAGGTTGATATAAATCTGGTTCGACCGAAATATAAGAAAACCATCCACCGTACTTACCGCTATGCGC